>Ga0099825_1000223_pt1 | contig 51382 bp, 29 predicted proteins | sample SiratroredBW_FD_76838 | JGI IMG/M metagenome (GOLD analysis project Ga0099825, IMG submission 76838) | Root nodule microbial communities of legume samples collected from California, USA - Siratro red BW | ecosystem: Host-associated > Plants > Roots > Nodule | place: USA: California | collected...
TAAAAAAAATTTTAATTTTTTTTTTTTTTTTTTAAAATTTTCATTTTTTTTATTTTTTTTTTTTTTTTTTTTAAATTTTTTTTTTTTTTTTTTTTTAAGTTTTTATTTTTAGTTTTTTTTTTTTTTTTTTTTATAGTGTTGGTATTTTTCTATAGGAATAATTGCTTAACTCAGTCAAATTTTTTAAAGCCAAATACTATATAAAAACAGTTAAGATGCATTTCTTAAGTCTAAAATTTAATACATTCAAAACATAATATGCAAATATTGATAAATCTTTAACAACAGGACACAATCATGATAAAGTCTAAATCATCGTAAAGTCTAAATAATAACATTTGTTTTAATCGAAAATTAAAAGATATGAAAATACAATTTATTTTAAGTAATAACATTTTTTTTTAAATTAAAGATTAAAATATATGAAAATTTAAATTTAGTTTGAATCTGACACTCATTTACACATGTTCAACATAATATGTGAGTTGTAAAAAATATTAAAATTTATGTTAATGATGACTATGACATAAAAAAATCAATCATTTGAGATTATACCTTCAATGTCAGAATAGAGTTTTTTTACATGCAAAAAAGCTAAAAAAAATATAGTAATCAATGCATTTGATATAGGCTAATTAGATAGAGTTCTTACATGTGAATTCTTTATTTAATAAAGTTTAAACTTCAAAATCAAGGAGTGTTAATAGCTTTATTTTCTTTAGTGAGAGTTAAAATTGTAAAACAACTTATTATTTTGTAGCCCACACTAGTATAAAAGCATTGTTTAACAATGTCTTACCACGGTGGTTACAAGGAAATTGTCATGAAAAACAACATGATGACAATTTTTTTTTAATTAATGTTTAGCATTCGATGATGATTTATGATGACATTTTTTAATTAATTTTAGCATACAATGATAATTTATTTTTAACTGTTGTTATATGTACCTTACAACTATGGTTAAAAAAACAATCATTATTGTATAATATTTATATTGCACATAATGTAGTTGCAACAAATATTTTGTTTGTCTTCACATTTCTTTCATTTTCTTCTCTTCTCCTTCTCCTCCTCCTTATCAACTTTTGTCTTTGTATCTGTTACGATGATACATGTTAGTATCATTGTGGGTGTCCATTGTAGTTGTGTCATCACTTATTGTCTCATCATTAGTTGTGTTATTCTCTGAAAGCTCTATTGATTATACATCTATCAACATGCTCTGATTTGATGTGTGCTACTACCATTAGTGTTTTCATTAGATTATCTTTATCCTTAAAGGTTATCTTGTGCTCTTTATCTTCTTTTGCTTTGATAATTTTTTAAATTTTGTTTACATCGATAAAATTGATTATTTTGTTGAACACATTGGAATTGATTCAGGAGGTTTTGCATTTTTGTGGTATACAATAATGTATAAATTCAAATGGGATGTGAACATAGAATGAAGGTTCTCTCCACAATCATTACAAGAAAAAAACTATTTAGAGACCAATTTTAGCTACCAAATAAAATGATTGCTAATAGTAACCAAAATAATCACCAAATTAGGTTTTGATTGATAAATAACTATAAAATAAAAGTAACGATTGAATTTAACAACTAATTAAGTTAAGATAATTTATATCTAACATTAGTTACCAAAATTTTAGTCACTTGTACAGTTATATTCTAAATTGGTATATAATTAAGTTAGATACCAAATTAAAAAATATAGTATCTTACTCTTAATATACCATTAATATATTAAGAGCAAAGCATACTCTTTACTTTTAATAAGAATTAAAATGTATATTCTTAATATACCTTTAGTATATTAAGAGTAAAGAGTAAAGTATAACACTAAATTCTTTATTCTTTTATATTAAAAGGTATAGCATTATTGTAGGAAAACATATTGATATTGATTGTCTGAAATGCTTCCTCACCTTTCTTAGACATGGCATTGTTGGTGACTTGAGTGCTAATTTTTTAAAAATATTTTTAGGATTAATGTCATTGTCAAATGTTTCAATATTATTTTTCTTTTCTTACAAGCTCCTGCATTTTTCTACACCTTATTAATGATTGAGTTCTTGATCAAATTTTGTTGCAAATCAAGAACAATTTCACTAATTCCTTCTTCACTTTATTAGCAACATCTTTGCAAGCTATTGAAGTTTCCTAGCATCCCCGCCAATTGAAACACAATGCTTTTAAGTTATATCACCCTTATTTCCTAAAGCGTTGTTAGGAGTTATAGGTACAAATGAGTTTGAAGTTGGATTTAATTCGTTTTAATGGAGGAGAAAAAATCCTAATAAAGATAAGTAATATTTGACAATAGTGCAGTTTGGTTAATTGTAAAGGAAGAGTAGAGTGGTATAGTACAATAGTAATAAACAAAGAAGGAGAAAGATGGAATGGAATGAAAGTGGAAATGATATTAAATAAGTAAAGGGAAAACATATAGGTATCTATTTTTTATGTTGTAAAGGGAGAACAACATTTGTGACGTATTTTGGAGAAAAGGAGAGAGGTTTATGACATCTTTTAACTAAAGAAGAGAGACAATCACAACTCACAATAGATTTTAGGCAATGGTTGTGTGGGGTAATGTGATGCTTTTAGGAAATGAGATGAGTTAGGTTAAGTAATTGAGCTTTGAAAAAAAAATAATTAGCTTAAGTTTTGACTTATGAAATTAAGTTATGCAGCCTAACATAAGCAAATAACCTAGAAACATTACGAGATGTGTCATGACGAGCATCTAGTAAAGCGAGGTCACAAGGACAATTGCTCTCATGCTCACACAAGAAATGCAACTTGTGGGAGTTGTGATCTACAATGATAATATGAGAAGATAAACTAAAATCACAACTTAAAAGTAACACGAGATTAAAAAGAAAATAAATTGTAAATACAAATAATTTTATGTTAGATTACGATTTTAGCTATCTTGGATTTGATATCCTAATGACGCCACTGCTATAATAAAGTAAAAGTTTTATATTTTTATTACATCGGGATAAATATAACAAGAAAACTTAAGTTATCTTGAATTTTGAAAGGCAAGAAAATCAACCAAAGAAACCCGAGACTCACATAGGTCAAGCTTGCTAGTAAGCTTTTATATTTTTTTTCTAAGTTTCAAAGTAAACAAAAGTAAAAGGATAAAAATAGTTTGTTCTTAAAAAGAGAATTCATTTTATGGATGAACAATATTTCATGCATATTACTACTCCTACTGGTTAAAGACCATGTGATATTGCAGAAAATAAATATTTTCATATATTTCCTTGGACACCATTTTAACCAAGAAACAAATGGGAGATAAACAATACGTTTGACAACCGTAATATACCCCCAAAAAATCAAGATTAACAATTACAAAATTGGGACATCCCCTGGGGCTAAAAAAATGGTAATAGTGGACACGTTCATTACTATAGACAGGATTAACAATAAGAACAATAATTTAACTATACTTTCTATGTTACAAATTTGATTTTCATGACTCAGCTGATCAAATGGTGTGTCCATTCCTCAAGGCATGACTGTAACTTTTTCAGTGCAGCCATGTTTTGAATGGGCAATTGATTCCATCTACCATTTGATCATGTTTTGGACTCACGGCTCGTGTCTATTGACTCGACTATGAAGTTCCAACATTTCTTGGTGGTTTGGGTCCACTGAGAGGGCAGCACGACAATCTCTTAGAGCACCTAAGACGTCCTCTTTGTGTTCATGAAAAGCTGCACGTAGATGCAAGAGGTGCAAATCAGCTTTGAATGCGATTGCTCTCGAGAGTTCGGCTATGGCCTCCTCTTCCTTGTGGTTGTCCATCAATACTGCAACCACAAATACCAAAACACTTCAGCACTACTGTGCTATCACCAATCGAACTATTTCACATTAAAATATGGCAGCCCCAACAATGACAACAATAATGGAAATATGTGTGGAAATTTCAAGATAACCACTAAAGGTATGCATCTTTATAACTTCAGTATAACCAACACTCAACATGGTAGTAAATGCTTTAAAACTGAAATCACTGTTTTTACAAAATGCTAGCAGAACATTCTTTAACATATTCTTTCAAATACACTTTATCACTGGCAAAAAACGTTTAACATGGATCCTAAAACACGCCACATAAACAGTTTGGGAGCTCAGCCGTCAAAGATATACACTGAAGATGGTAGACATTCATGCTTGGTACGCACCCAATAGCACGTAATTATTCACAGCACATGCATGGTTGCATTCATCTACTCTAGCAGAAAAGGTCCAGATGTTGCATATTTACTATACTTAGGTAAAACACTGACCTGCAGCACGATATCTATAAGGATACACCCGAAGAGGATCTAATCTAGTGACCATCTCCAAATCTGCCTTTGCTTGTTCACGATCACAATACTCAGACCTCTTCTCATAAGCCGATGCATTGTTTTTTGCCTTCTTGATAAGTTCTGTCATTTCCATATAAGCAGCAGCCTTGTCATTTTTTATGCAATGAACACGAGCAAGACCATGATGCGCTCGGGTGTGTCGGATTTTGAGGGCATTGATATAACAATCAGCAGCCAAGTCCAATTTACCGCAGTCAACATAAACACTTCCAAGATTGTTCAGTGCCTGGAAAATTAAATGGAATTATTACACAACGAATTAATTATGTTCAAAGTTGCAGAAACACATCGATATTACAAGTTGTAAGAGTATAATAGCTGAAAACTTTTACAAGTTCTTCAGTTCAGCAAAAACAACAGAGCTTCATAGTTCTTATACTGGACTTCCACCGACTAGCCAAAACTTACAACCATCGTAATACAAGAATGTACAAATCCAGAAATTAGAACGCAGAGCGAATGGGGTAAATAAGCATTTTCATCTGAAAGCCATGATAAATAGTTCATCAATACAATGTTTTGATATTCCTTGTTTATAGCTGATACATTCTGTATATAGAATAGGACATTATATGCTTACTATATTGGTTGTAGCGAGTCAATCCCTAAAACTAATTAAATTGTGTACATTATATGCTTACTTCCAGCCACCATCAAGTTTGGAGCTCCGGTTCAAACAACTTCTTGTCAAAGTGAAGAAGCAAAGTGCCTATGAAAGAGCCTCTAAACAAAGGGCCTAGATACCACCTTGCACCTGCATACGCAGCCTCAGAACATGCACCACCTCCCATTGTCTATTGATCTGCTGCAGAAATTTGATACATCTGACTCTTCCAAGATAAGCTTCATCTACTTTGCTTTCCAGAGCATCCCCACTATAACACGAGAAAGTACAACAACAGTAACAACAAAAGCCTTATCCCAGGATGTAAGGCACATGATAGCATTTGGCTCAGTGAAGACCAAATCTCCAGCCAGAGACATGTTTAACAGTAAAATTCTTTGTAACAATTTCCTCCAATATCCTTCTTGGTCTAGTTCTCCCTCTTCACAGGATTAAAAAAAGCACAATCTAGTTGCTGCTTACAGTGGTCTTGTATGTACATGTCCAAACCACTATATTAATTTCCTATCATGTTTACCTCAATTGGTGTCACAACAATGTCTCTTTGCATACAATCATTCAAAGTCTTCAAATATTGAAGGATTCTATTCGCAGTCTATAAGTGTTGCTCCCTTGGATCATGCATGAACTACCTGACTACACTCACAGAATAAGCTATGTTTGGTTTAGGTGTGAGCTAAGTAAATGAGCTTCCCTACAAGCTCCTGATATTAACCCTTATTAATGGCAAAGCTATCTTCATCGCTCCTAATTATATGGTTCTCTTATATAGGAACTATAGTGGCCTTGCAATCAATTTTACTTGTATCTTGGAGAAGATCTAGAACATATTTTCTTTGAGAGATAAACATGGCTTTTTCCCAATAGACAACTCGTATCTCAAGAATGACCTCAATTTTTCGAGATCCTTCATGTCAAACTGAGCAACAAGCTTCTCTTTCAAGATTAATTTCTCATGTTCATCATCTCTGCAACAATCATGTTATCTACATAGACCACGATAAGAGTAAGTCTCCTTGGTAAGGAATGTTTGATAAATAGAGTATGGTCACCTTGACTCTACCGGTACCCTCAAGGAAATCACAGCCTGATAAATCTTGTAACCAAGCATGGGGAATTACTTGAGTTTGTACAAGGCTTTCTTCAGCCTACATATTTTATTCCTTAAAACTAAGTGGAATCTCCATGCAGACTTCTTCATTATGCAAAAAGGCATTTTTAACATCAAATCGTTGCAACTCCAACAAAAATGTGTTGCTAATGCGAGAATGATTCTGATAGTATTCATCTTTGCCATTAGAGCAAATTTCTCCTCATAATCAACACCATAGGTTTGAGTACATCGTTTTGCAACTAACCTTGCTTTGTAACGATCCAATGTGTCATCAGACCAGTATTTCAATGTGTAAACCCACTTGCATCCACAACCTTTCTAGCTTGTGGCTTGTCAACAACCTCCCAAGATTGATTCTTTTCCAGGGCACACTTCTCTTCTTTCATGGCTTGAACCCAATTATTATCTTGTAATGCCTCTTGAACTTATGTAGGGATTCTAATTGCATGCATATCTTTTGTCAGCCTTTTTTTATCAATGGCTATCACATTGCAAGAACAACAAGGAAGCCTTTTTGCATGGTGACTTAAAGGAGGAGGTTCACATGAAGCAATCACCTGAATTTGTTGTTAATGGAGAGTTGGCTTTAGTTTCTTTACCACACACACATCTTAATACCTAGAAAGGGTGAATCTATGAAAATATAGGCAATCAGACATTACACCAAAAAAAGGACAAATGGACATTGTTGCTTATGCAAACGTAAACTGGATTAGATCTATGTGATAGACCCTTGAAAAGAGTTTAAATATTTGAGAAAAAAATATATGAATTTATTAATTCAATTGTAAACCAATACATTATAAAGAGTTCTGCACCCCTAGAATAATTATTGCAATATCTCTTTTAGTATCCTAACAATATCTTAGATGTAGTAATTACAAAGATTGATAATATCACTCAACAAAATCTTTTCATAACTCAACATTGACTATCAACCCAGGGATATTATGTTTTTATTGATAATAGTCTCATCTCATGGAAAAGCCAAAAACATGTTATGGTTGCACAATCAAGTGTAGAATAAGAAAATTAAGATGTGGCTCACTACATATGAATTTGTTTTGTTGAAACAAATACTTCAAGAATTGAAGTTTTGGAATAGGCCCATGAAACATTTGTGACAACAAAAACCACCATTGAACTTTACCTTTAGTCAGGCTCTCATAAGCAAAACAAACATAAAAACATACTACCATTTCATTCGTGAGAAGACTTGTTCTAAAGAAGTCAACACCTCCATTTTGAATTTAAATGATCACCTAGAAATATATTTTCGCTAAACTTCTCCAAAGTCGAAAGGTTAACAAACATGTGTAACAAGCTGCATATGACATATATGCTTCAATTTTAGGGCCAGCATTTATATCTATAGCAAATAGTATAGAGAATAATATTAATGCTTACTGTATCAGCTTAGTCAGTCAGAAAATATCAACCAAACAATTTATCTGTTCTACAAATTGGAAGTCTATTCTTAACATACACATGTCAGAAGCCATCGAGTAGTGTTAGGATCTATAATAGGGATGAAGAACAGCAGTTGTTAGTCAGTTCATCTATTAGTTACCTAGGCTCATTAGTTAGTTAGGCAGGTTGGTTAGATCAATAGGAAAAATCAGATTAGAGAGATTCATTCTGTGAATTTGATGGTTTGTGTGTGAAAGGAGAAATCCTATGTAAAGAGAAAGCCCTTGTTGGAGAGACCCCACTCCTACTCTTAGTAGTTGAAGACACCCCGCATGAAGACCTAATGGGTGTCAAAGCCACTACAATAAAGGGGAAGCTGGTTGTTGAAAGACTAGCCCAATCAAAGACCAAAAAGGGCACACAATGTATACTAGTTTCAGACTTCAATATCAGGCGTCATGCAACACTTGGTTGGCCAGCTTCACCCACCTCAATTCAAGGTCAGACCCTGTTGAGGCAAGCCATGGCACATCTGGCCCCAACACAATTGAGACAAAGGAGTGCTAATACAACCAAAGTGGGATCCAGTCGGTAGTTAGTTAAGTCCATTGGAAGTCTTTTGGCAAACATATGAAAAAGAGGTATTGCTAGAATGTATAAAGAGGACTCTATACAAGCAGCTGACGGCCAATTAGTCCATAAGTTAGTTTACAAAGGGTTGGTTGCTAAACAGGAAAAATCAGATTAGGGAGATTGTCAAGTAAATATAATAGTTCGTGTGTTAAAGGAGAAATCCTTTATGAAGGGGAAAGCCTCCAAGAGACGTCTCTCCTGTTCTCAATCACTAAACAAAATTGTTCATTTTTCTCATTCGTTTCTATTAATTGTAAATTTATTTTCTTAGTTTCTAACAAGTAGTAAAATAATTTTGTAGAAGTAGCAGAATAGAACCATACCTGACCTTTGCGCAGATTATCTGAAGGACACTTCAAAGCATCTTCCAGAAGTGAGATAACAATCGGTGAACATGATGGATCTATGCTAGAGTCAGCCAACGCATAGGCCTTCAGGAAAAATGCCTCAAAAGATCTTTTGATACTAATAGACTCTTCCGCCTTCCGGAGCCCTTCCTCATAATGACCTGTATCATATAAGATCCACCCCTCATATACAAGTCGTTCATGCTCGCTTGATGCATGTTGCCGAGCTAACTGTAAACTCCGCATAGCAGCCTCAGGACAGTTCAACCTGAGTCAAATAAATACATCAGATTTATAGAGGCATCATATCAAACTCAGTCAGCATTCAGACAGATAAAGACCCCGAAACCAGAGAATCTTCCTTTCCAGACACAATTTCACAGGGATAACTTGTATTTCGAAGTAAAATATAATTTTCTATGGATATTTCCTCCTTAGTGGCTGAGTTTATTATCACAGATGTACAACTTCTAAAAAACAGATTTCCATGTGCAAGTAACAAGCAGATCAAAAGTAGCTACCACTGGCATGTTCTTAGTTATGAAATTTACAATATGATTCAATATTGTGAACATAAACACCAAGTACCATGTTAGATTCCTAATTCACATGACAGTGAGTTAAGTTCACGGCTTGAAAAATTAATGACAGTTACCAAATACCAAAAAGTTTGTTTGGGAGCAGGGGAGGGGGTTATATTGATGTTTGGACCTACTATGGTCTCTAGCAAAACTAAGTCCTTGACCACTGACTCACTCCCAGAGGCTTCCAAAAGTTCGTAACATACCTTAGGAGAAGCAATGACTGTCTGAAGTACAGAATACCTTTTGCCGCATCAGATTCAAGCATCTGGTATATAACAGACAGAGACCCAATATCATCAACTGCAGACCAACAGTCGTATAACCGTGCCCAACAATCAGCAGTTGTCCAACGTTCAACATGCTCACGCACAAGAGTGCAGAGTTGGGATGCAGCAACACGTCCCTCAAACATTCTATAATCTGAACGTAAACTAAGAATTGTTTGAACATCACATAGTGCTGCTTTGTAGTCCTCAAGAGTCAGATGGATAAAAAATCGTATTTCTAAGCATTCTAGTGAAAGTTTGAACCCAAGAATCCTATTGATTTCTGCTAGTGCAGCTTGAGCATTCTGCGTCCTCATCAAAGAGGCAGCCCTGTACATGTAAGGATATGCAAGTGTAGGATCCAAATTACTTGCTTTCTCAAGGTCATCCCACCTTTTGTCACTGTCACAGTATAATGACCTTTCCTGATACATCCATCCAAGTGGAGTAACAGATGAAATGACTGAGCTGAACCGCTCATAAGATAAAAGCTTGTCACCCTTTATAAAGTCCAGTCTAGCTAAACCTGCCACAGAATATATATGGCCAGCGTTTACGGCCCCTTCAAAAAGAACACGTGCTTCATCATATTCTTTCCTTAATAGTCTTACACATCCCAATTGATGTAAAGCCAGCAGTCTCTGTTTGTCATTCTCAGCAAATTCAACTAACCGTTCCAAGATATGAGCAGTTTTATCCGAACTAGAATCAAGGTTCATAGAAACTTCAGTTAAGAAACAGAAAAGTGCAAATATACCTGGCCCAACCATGACTGCTAGCTGCTGCTTATTAGCATGAACAAATATTTCCACTACCCGACTGTCATTCAAACAGTTTCGAAGATCACGCAAAAGGACTTGCAAACAGGATGCAGCAAGGACAGTTGAATTCTCATCAAGAGCATATTCCATGAGCTCTATAGCATCTTCTTTGGAGGAAACCAAGGATGCAAGTCTTCTATCACAAGCATCTTTAAGTCTTTCACAACAATACTTATTTGCAAAAACTAATATCTCCAATAAAAGATTTGGAGGGACCTCAATTAAACTGCCAGTCAAACTGAAATTACTTATGGCCTTCATACCTAGTGGAGAGATATTATTTTCAGACAAATCTATAGAATCAGCGCGTGATTCGCTGAAATACCCCTTTAGCATAGCATGAAATGGTGCCGAAAGTTCAGAAATTTTTTGTCTATCACAAACGATCTCTTCATCGCCAATTGTAAAGGTGACATTTTGAGAAATGCGGTTCTCCTTGGTCATTCTCCCCACAGAACTTACATTTACATCAAATGGAAGATGAGATGATATATCTACAGGCGCAAACTCCTTCGCACATTTACCACAATTGGCAAGCAAGTCGGCTATCAGTTCTTCCTCTTGCTTCTCATATTTCAACCATGCCCCAAATATAATCTTCTCATGAAGAGTGCTGGCTCTCTGCCAGGCTCCCTGAAGGCTTCTACGCATCAGTTTAACTTCCCCAAGGCCCCTAAAGACCTGGTACTGTAACAAAAACAGATTTGACCTCTCTTGTGGAGGACAAGACTCAAGCTCTTCATGGATTTGAGCTAAAACTTCCACATAATCAACAGGCTTATAGAAAGGTAGTACAGCTGGCTGGGGGACCTTGACCAGAGATTCTCTAAAACAGATGAAAGCAAACAAAACCACACCCCAACCCCACCAAAAAATCAAAACACATTAAATTGGCTCGGAAAGACAAATCTTCAATTGAAATAAAGGACCAGTTCATGGAGAAAAACTCACATCGAGGCAGAGGAAGGGTGCGATGACAACTTGGGAAGCTTCCCTCTTTCAATCTGAAGCCAAGATTGAGGATTCAAAGCATTTGGGTGCGTCTCTTTCCAGGATTCAGCAGGGAAGAAACTCCTCATGGGGCATAAGAGACGAAACAACTCCCGGATCTCCACAACAGCCCCACCACACCCTTCCACTTCAAAAACCAAACTTTACGAATTGAGGGCACATTCCATTGCCAACAAACACAGGAATCAATCTCAAGCTAAAGATTTGGTGCACCCAACCAACAAGCAATAATATAAAACAAAAGCTAAAACGAAATTTAAATTGATTTAATTTAATTATTCTAATAGGCTTAGTCTCTTCAGTTCAGCATAAACTCAAAGCATGCCCCATATTTAATGGCTAGGAAAGATCGCAAGCAGAAAAATGCAACTCACCGAATCAGCTCAGACAGTGCAACCAATGAATTGATAGAGAAAGCTCAACTATGAACTGAATCTGCAGAGGAAAATCAAATGGGAAAATTGGAACTGTAACTAACTTTTTTTTGTGCCTTTTCTTTTTGGTGATAGGGAAAGTATCTCACTTTCCTTCCCCTGGAGACAGACCATACAGATTAAGTTTAATTGAAATTGAAAACCTTAACTTTATTTTCGGAAATGCTTCACACTTGAAATTGAAAGCCGTTTACCTGCGGAGTTGAAAGTTGAAACTGTCAGACCAGAATTGATTTTCTTTCAAATTGTAATAACTTTATCTTTCAAATTTTTGTCATGAAGTTTTGAATTTTAATGTAGTTTCTAAATATAAAACAAATTAAGTCAAAGAAACAGTAAGATGAAAAGATATTCTTGGAACCGAAACATTATTTTTTCCTCTTGAAATCTAAAAGATAAACGCATGTGGAAAATCGTAATGTTTTTATTTCATTACCTTTAGTAATCTAGAAATAATATATTAAAGATTTTCTAGAAATTTCTTAAAAGAATGTGAATGAGTGATTCCTACGAAATAATTTTTGATAAGATAAAACTTTGGATGTGGTTGGTTTGGAAATGCATAATTGCATATGACAAATGCATACAATTAATCATTGTCGTCTTATAAAAGAAAACTAATCATTATTGCTCTTTTTATGCTAAAATTTCTATTGTGGTTGGAAAGCATAAAATTTCATTCGTAAAATATTTTTTATATTTTATTTTCATTTTCATTAATCACTCATATTATATATGTTTTTCTTTTAGTATTTTCTTAATTACAAAATATGTTGTGGTTTTTTTCCATTTAAGTAGCGTTATCTCAATTAAGAAGGATAGAAAAATGATAACGTGCAAAAGATGAACACCAACCACATAATTAATCCACCAGATAAAGAAGAAAAATGTGATGCTTTTGATTGGGATTGACACTCTGAGTCAAACTAGAGCTATATTCACATAAGTAAGAATAAATTGCTTCTGGACACTTTTCATTATTTTATTATAGTTTTGTTAAATTATATCTCAATTTCTATAAAAATGGAGATATTATTTATTTGCACTTTTATGCTTTTTTTACTTAAGCAATATTGAATTAAGACGTTTTCTATAAAGTATAAACAATTGTGAAATAATTCTATTTTGAATTTTGTAGGTGTTCTATGTACACAGATTCTTTCTTTAAATATTTAAAACATTTTTATATTTAAAACTTTTAAAATTATCATTTAAGTTAAAATGATTAGACTTGATTTTATTTCATTCCTCAAAACATGGAATTAAAGCATTGATAACGTTAACATATTTTACTTTCATACTTTTAATTATGTTAACATATATAAATTGTGTAAGACTAGTGGGGATATAGCTGAAATAGAGTATAAATACTTGAATACTAAACTGAAAAATTTATAAATACAAAAATAGTTATTCAAGTTTCATTTATTATTATTTTTTTAAATTTTTTATCTTTTTTTTATTTTTTTTTAAGATTTTAATTAAACTGCTCATTGTTTTTTAAGAAAAAAACTTTTATAAGATTTCTGATTAAATATAAAGTAAAGTTATTATATTAAAACATTTATTAGAATAAGATCTTTTGAGAAGTATTATAAGTTTCCGAAGATGGTGTTTGTACGTGGAGGTTTTTAACCTAAAACGAGTATATGTTTGTCTAAGATTGTAAGAGTATACTTATATAATTAATTAAGATTTGTTATATAGAAGTTTAGCTTTTCTGTGAGCTACGTGGAGTTGAAGCTTTTGATTTAGTATTTAGCAATTTAAACAAGTGAGGAAGCTAGTTTAATTTTTAATAGAATTTTAGGTTAGACAATATGAATGTGAATAAGCTCTTCTAGAAATTGATATTTTGATTTAAATGAGTTTATCTTGTTTTGTTTTGAGTTTATTGTGGTATGAAATATTTGTATTGGTTGAATTCAAATGTAAATCTCATTTTGTTTTCAAATTCTTCTGAAACGAATATGCATGTATCCGTTTGTTTGTTAGATTTCTACAATTGATGTATATTTGTACAAGTTTGAGATAATATATTCAATTTTATGTAAAAAAAATAAAGTTAAAACTCATCTTAAACCAATTAGGATCCATGCATTATCTACAAATATTTTTTCTGAATTATGCAAATTTGTTGGATGTGTAACAACCTGACCATTATATAAATATTTATTATATAATTGTGATTGATTCGTTAATAGAGTAAAGAGATGATAAGGTTTCCATATTAGTGGCATTTGAATTGAATTTGGAATTTGTATAACTTAATGTGAATTGAGGTTTGATGTAGACATAGTTATTCTTAGGAAAGATAATACTATGTTTAAATGTATAGTGTTGCGGGTGTGTCATCAGTTCTCTAGTGATAAAGGCCAAGTGCGCTACTAAGACGTTACCGAATAACCTTCTTTTGAACAACATCTTCATTTCCCTCTCATTCATGTGGCCAAGACGTTACTAAGATGCAAATGCCACAAAGAATTACTCAATGTGGACCAAGAGACAAATGAAGTTGAGTATATCATAGTGAACCTTTGCAAGATATATAGGTTTCCGTAACTGCTCCTCTATATTGCTAGAAACTTCTTCCCCATAATTTGCATGACTCCACCTTTAGTGCTATATAAAAAAAACTTTCATATCCAGTTCTCCCACCAAAATCAAATTCTTTCTCATATGAGGAATATGAAAACATTGTACAAAATTCTTGCCACACCACCATGCATTCAAATTTATACAGACCTAACACCTATGAACCTGTAAAAAGTCTTTTTCCATTAGAATATTATTACTAAGCATATGCTCAAACAAACTCTTATTTATATGTAGATGGAAAGAACAAGTAAAGCTTTGAACCAAATTCTTAAAGTAATTCAACTATTATCCTACCATGGTAACTAAATAATATTTGCCTTACATGTTTGGACAATCTTTCTTCCAATAATTTGATTCTTTGTTAGATTGATTTTATCCCTTTTCCCTCTTAATTCTTTCACACTTTGATAACAATGGACACAATCACTTTAGAGGCTCCAACTTCATCATCATTATTGGGCATCTTGTGTCTAAGCTCCCTAGCATAGAGGCAAACATTTACCTTTCCCATAATGACGCATTATCGTCCAATGCTTAATGAATTCACAAAATTCGTGAGAGATGAGAAAAAACTTACTAATAGAATGGTTACAAAATCTTTGACTTCTAACTTTGTATCCATATCCCTTAGCTTCATCAAAATTTCATACATCTCGTCAATATGATCCTTCAGTAACATACTCTCCCTCATACACAGTCCGAAAAGATATTTCTTCAACAATAACTTATTATATATGGTTACTCTCATGAAGAACTTCTCCAAATTAAGCGACAAGCTTGGAACAGTTTCTTCTCCAAACTTCACAAAAAACCTCATTCAAAAGCAATAAAAGAAAAATAGAATGTGATTTATTCCCTTATTAATTTATAATCAACTTCCTTAGATGTGAAATGTTGTTAAGAAATGCTGCCTAAATTCCTTGTTTTTTCAACATGACTCTCGTCTTATTTCTTCAAAGATTGAATTCCTTAAAAAAAATTCAATTTTAATAATATTGATCAACTTATAAGCTGTTTCTCCTTAAAAATACTTAAATATTATAAAATAATGAAACTCAATCTGAATGGGAGACTAAACTTCACATATCTACAACAAGATTAAAACTAAAACTTTATATCATTTTATTAGTTATCAGAATATAAAAAATGCAAGAAACAACTATACAAAATGTCTAAACTATTACAAATTTTCAAATGAAATACATGTGTATATAATTGATAAAAAAGTTAAAACATATTGAGAAAAAAATTTCTATTTTCAGAATAAGTTATTTATACGATGTGAAAAACTTACAACAAAATAATAATTTATCTAAAGAATAAAAAAAATATTATAATAATTACTATCATAATCTCTTTAACTAATTATGTAAATACATTTATAAAGGTAAAAAAAGATAAAGATAGTTAAAAAAATAAATATCTTCTAATTAATTAAATCAAATAACACAATGTGTCTTCATTTTTTAACATAACTTTAATAATTAAACATCTAATAATGTATAGGTTTTAAAATTTTAAGTGGAACTTCCACTAGAACGTTCAACGGATAAAGAAAGTTTTACCACATTAATTTAAAAAAATCAAAATTAAAATTTTAAACAAAAAATGTAATATATTATGGTAGTGGAGGGTGTATATTATAATAGTGTATCTTTAACGTGACTTTAATGAAAAAGTAATAGAGTTATATTTTAAAATCTATTAAGGAAGGACAGTATACTTTTTAACATAAGTAGCTAGAAAATTGTAATATTCGTATCTCTTTTGGACAGAAGAGTATAATTTACTCTAAAATATATAATATATTTTTCTTTAACATTGCTAGATAATATTTTAATTATCAAATTTTAAAATATATTTACAACTAACATGCATATGCCGCAAAGTATTTTTAACATACGAATTATCATTCACTCAATCAATAAAGATTTTTAAAATACATAACTATTTTTCATAATCAATAAATTAGTTTGAAGGATTTATTTGTTGAGTGGAATTGAAATTTGAAACTTCAATATTTGATGACTCATTTTGTCAAGTATACTAAGTCAAGAAGAAATATAGAGAAATAAGTACAACTGTCCAATCTACAAGGAATGGTATTAATCCAGCCTCAGTTAGTGGAATAGCTTGAGCAAAAAGTGTTTAAGGATTTGATGCAGAAAAGATTGCAAACAGTAATAAGTTCTATAAAAAGGAACAGTAAAACAGAATATAAATACAGTAATGGGAAATTATCTTAGGATTGAACTCATTAACTCAACTATTTGTATTCTTAACCATAAATCATTAATAACGCATGTTTATCCTCGTGTATTGAAATTCATAGGTTCTCTTTCATGATACTCTTTTCCCAGCTTTCATGGAGGGTGAACCCGTATTAAGTGCAGTTGTTTTATGTAACCATTACAATGTAACCCATCCCTGGTGTTGCATTGTAATGGGTACTCTCAATGATTTCCAAACCTCAAAACTACCTTCCAATTAATTCCAAGATTCTTAGTTCAAGAAATAGTTGCGCAAATGTTGCGTTAAGCACACACATAAAGAGTACAGTCTGTCTGAATAACTCATGCATTATCAAGAAGAACAACAAGAATACAAAGTGTAAGGAAATTACATTCAATCCCAAAATAGATGAAAGTTAGTTACACATGGCAGCCATGAATACAATAGAGATTTTTCTACAGGGCACTCTTCTTTAGTGTAGCCGCCAGCCAACTCTCCTTCCAATGAAAATCCTTTCCTCTTTTATACCTCCTGCCAATTTTAGGTTTTTGTGCCATTTCAGACTTTAGTGACTTCTAGCTCAATCTGAATTTGACGCTTAAGCCATTTGTCACTAACAATACTCTTCTTCTCTCTTGTATTTCTTTCACCAGTGTATTGTCTTTCTTTTTTAGCTCATCTCTGATTCCTCTCAATTCTTCTTGAAATCCTCTTCTTTATCTGGAGTGGAGTCGCACTCTTCATTAATTATAAGACAAAATATGAACATTGAATGCTTGTTCTCAACATTAAAGACACTAAATCATCCAGAGTTTATAATTTAAAAGCACTTATCAATATTCTATCTACTCCTTTGAAACGCGCTCTATATATTTCTCCTGAAAATCAATAGTTGGGATTTTATCATCTAAGATGTGTCCTCGGACTAGACACATTTTATTAAGAGTTTAACTTTCATTGGGTTGAATAACTTTCTTTTATAACACTAAGCAATTAAAATATCATGTTAATTTTTTAAATTAATACAATACCAAATTTGTCCGGTGGGTTTAAACAAATATAAATTAAAAGTCTAAGTTTAATTTTATTAATAAACATCACTACTTTTAAAAAAATTAATTTTTTCTATTTTCTATTTAAGATTTTGAAATAATTTATCATATTATTTTATCATAAATCGCACTTTAGAACGTAATAGAGATTAATATAATCTGAATTTATTAAATTATATTTTTAAGTAAATTTTTCTTTCTCTTATTTTGAGTTAATAAATTAATATATGTTATTTTAGGATTATTGTGATATGTTTTAAGTGCAATAAAATTTTTTAAGTAAATTTAAGAGTTTTATATTTTTTTTATTTTTTTTAATCTTTTTGCATCAAGAGGTAAGAGATGTTGATAACTTTGATTTATTTCAGATAATTTAGATATTGAGTAGTGTTGGAATTTTGTACTTGGATTGAAAGTGTAAAAGTATATGAGATTTAAAATTATGAAATGCATCCTTACTAGAAATTGGATATTATATATAAATTATAATGAATGCTTTTAAAATGATATGAGTTGAATGAATGATTTCATATAAAGTTTATTGAGTTGAATGAATGATTTCATATAAAGTTTATTGAGTTGAAATATAGTAGTTTTGAGCTAGATTAATTATATTCAAGTTTTAACCTATTAATGTGCTGTTCATTATAGATTTTAACATTTAAAAAACATTTGAATTGGATTGATGGAAAAATATTTTAAATAATTGTTTAGTATATTTAAGTTGCTACATAATTTTGACTTATCATATATTTTTACGGTATTCTCTTTTGAACAAAAATGAAACTAATAAGGGAAACATATTGTATTACTTTTATGATATTCATGAGTTCGTTTATCTTTAGAAATTTTGCAAAACATTATTAAAATTATATATAATGATATTATTTATGGTTATCACTTGAGAGTGTTACATGAATAGATTAAATATTTTTGTTTTAAGATAACATTAAATATACAATGATGTTATAGCCAAAATTTTCGAAAGAATATACTATTTATTTTACAGAAATCTAAATTAAATCTATGTTAATTTTAAATAAACAAAAGATACATTGAAATCTTAAAATAATAAATGAAAAAAAACTAAACTTGAAATAATAAGACATTATAGTTCAGCTTGTTTCTGTCAATCAATCAATTAATTAATCATACAAATAATGTCTCAATCACAACAATAAGTCTTCTTTCAGGAGAGTTCTTTACATTTCTTAATCACTTTCTATGTTTCTATAAAAACCTTAGTTAAATTATTTTTATATAAAAAGCAACAAGTAAGTATACGATTATATAAAGACGAATGCTAACCAATTTTGTTAAGAAACTAAAATGATACTTTCATTTAAATTCGTAAATATATATTTTTAATGTTTTAACCATTTTTGTTAAGGGAATGATTAACAGCACCATATAACTGAAAAACAAAGAACAGAAGCAACGAACAGACACAGAATGTTTGTTTTCCGACCAGTAACAACAGAGAAAAAGAAACTCTCTGTATAAAAAGTTGCAGTGTGAAGCATTAAACCGGTGTAAATAAAACGTAGTCGGCAAGAATGACGTGTGAAGGTTGTAGAGTGGAGTAAGAGAAAAGGCTAGAAGATTCACACACTGACACGTGTCATCCTTTCCTCACTTCAAGGGTAAGAATATGTTTCTTCATAAAACACAACGAACGCACACACGTTTACAAAGCCTTTCTTGCAGAGAAACAGAGACAGAAAGAAAGAGAAAGAAAAATGTTCATGAAAAGAGACGTTGAAAGCGGTGGTGGAGGCGAGAGACCCCTCTACCCCACCATGCTCGAGAATCCTCAACTGCGTTGGTCCTTCATACGCAAGGTTTATTCCATCCTCACCTTCCAATTGCTTCTCACCATCGCCGTCGCCGCCGTCGTCGTCTTCGTCCGCCCCATCTCCCACTTCATCGTTTCCACCACCCCAGGCCTTGTTCTCTACATTCTCCTCATCTTCGTTCCTTTTATTAGTACGTCATTCCATTCTATGCATGCCTTCAATCTTTTCTTTTATTTCTTACAGACAAATTATAGTTTCTTTCTAACTCTGTGCATTGTTAATAATAATAATGTTGCAGCGTTGTGCCCTCTCTACTATTACCACCAGAAACACCCTCTCAATTACTTCCTTCTCTTCATTTTCACCGTTACCTTGGCCTTTTCCGTTGGATTGACTTGCGCCTTTACTAGCGGTAATGTCTCCCAATACCCTGTTGCTTTAAATTCTTTTTAACATTGCTTTTGTCATTTATGATTTGTGTTACATTGTTTGGTTTCACTGTGGGTGAATTCGTTGATAAATACATGTGGGGAATGTTCTGTGAATTAAACGTTAGAATTGAATGACAAAAGGTTGCTTCTTTTGTTGTGGGGTGTGATTGCTCAAATGTTTGGATTCTGAGAAGATAATGCAATATAAGAAAGAGGTAAAAATGATTATGCAGTGTGTTACCTAAAATGCTAACTTTTTTTTATTGGGATAATTGAATTATTTTGAATCGATGGAAGCGCTTAGAATTTGAGTTTAGATTAATGTGAAACGCGTATTTATAGTAGAATGTGTGTTTTTCATTGGAAAGTGCGAGTATTGGTTAGCATTTGTTTTAGTTTAAGATTTAGAACCGTTCAAACTGTGTGTTTTCCGCTCTGTGGTTACCTGTCCGTTAGTTACTTGGTATTTGTATTATTTTACCTACTGAATTCTAATAGCATTTCATAATTTGGGCACACAAAAAATAATATATTCTCCATTTTTGTTATTTTCTTAAGATGGAAACTTTATTAATCTAAAAATAGCAAGAACATCATCATTAGTTTAGCATCAGAAAACTATGACTTATTTAACAAAGAAAAAGACAGAAATACTAACAAGTTGCAGGTCCATTAGCCTCCCTTAGTATGCCGCAGAGTGAAATTTGGAAGCCAGCGTTGACAACAATATTTAATTCTGGATTCCCTTCATCTTTTATCACTCAATTAACAACATTAGAGAATCAGTTTCCACTACTAAGAAATTGTGCTGGCACAATAATTGATTTCCCATCTAAAAGAAAAAAAAAAATCAGTCATGACAGGGAGTTGAATATGTTTTCAAAATGACAAACTTCCATAACAATATTACTTCAGTGACCTCACGTCATCCTTTTAAATGAAAACAAAAGATGAAAATTTATTATTATTTCTTCTGGCAGTGACACGTTAGCATTTATTTCTGTCTCTTGCAATGAACATTTTCAGTGAGGATTTCCAGTTATTTTCTAAAGAGTCTGGAAACTGGATACAGGGAAAATTATTCTAGAGTCTGTGATATTGACTACAGTGGTGGTGTTCAGCCTGACTCTCTACACCTTCATTGCCGCAAGGAGAGGCCATGATTTCAACTTTTTGGGCCCATTCTTGTTTGGAGCATTGCTAGTTCTTCTTGTCTTTGCCCTGATACAGGTATTTTGGTGTGAAATCTTTATGTTTGGGGTGTTTTTTCATGCACCGCATAAATTTTTTGTATATCTCCCTTTCATTCTGAAATGGGCTTTACTGCCGCAAAAGTCCATATCATACCAGAAAATCTATTCCAGAATGAGAGAATGAGAGGGAGGTGTCCAAAAATTTTATAAAGGTACAGAAAGAAGAAGTCTTCAAGTCTTGTTTTTGATATGTATGCATGTATCTACAATTGGGCTAATAGGCCCTCTTATGGCTAAGGGATTCCTATATAGTGTGTTTTTCCTTTCCTTGCAGATTCTGTTCCCATTGGGAAGGTTGTCATTGATGATCTATGGGTGCCTGGCATCACTTATATTTTGTGGCTACATCATATATGACACAGACAACCTCATAAAGAGGTTCAACTACGATCAGTACATATGGGCTTCGGTCTCCTTGTATTTGGACGTCATCAACCTCTTCCTTTCTCTGCTTACTGTCTTTAGAGCTGCTGCTAACTAAGGAGATAATTCTAGAAGCATATATTCGTTGCCTAATTACATGTGTTTGCTTTAAGGAACTGTAGTTAGGCGAAAAGATAGTTCTTATCAAGAATTCCATGTGAGGGTCACGCTGCTGGTAACCTGTTGATTTAAAAGATGGAATTTTGCACTGAAATGTGAATATACATTTACCATCTTGATACGTTTCTTCTTTTTGGCTCTCAGTTAACAGCTGTATATGCTTTAAAGATTCATCCAAACTTTATTGTGAATATTAGTTGATAACTAATAAGTAGTACAATAGTTGGCTTTTTTTTGTTCAAATAACTTGCTTATTTAATGTTGACAAACTATCCAAAAATCCAAATTAGCTCTATTCCAGAGGCAATTAAGATAAAAGAGTGTAGAAATCTTTCTACTAGCAATTTCCTCACAGTTGGCTGCACATTATTGTATTGTATTGCATCTTTGAATATTCCACCGAAAGTTTATGTTGAATGAAAACACGTGAATCGTTTTATAATAAGCTATCCATGACAACGTATGGCAACATTGGAGCGATTCTTGACTCTAGGAACTTGACACATGCATTATCGCTGGGGTGAAAAAAACAATTCCTACGATTTCTACATTTTTAGACAGTAAAAAATGTTTTCTTGCGGAAATCACCTAGTCCATTGGAGTCTTGCCGATGATGATTGTTTGAGGCTAAATACATGCAAATTACAACTCAATACATATTTAGTTTGAATCGAGTTCAGTAGTCAGCGATAGCTAGCGACTCTCTTTGTAGTATTAAGATGACAAGTTCAATTCCCGTATCTGTTTTGCCTTTGTGCTACAATGGAGAGTAGCCTCGAAACCCCTTGTGTCCAGATGTCATATTCTCTTTGATTTCGACACTCAAACTCCACAATTCCCCTTTGGTCTGTCTTCAATCCAAAGTATCGTCGCTTTTCACCATCATCAAACAGATGTCTCCCTGGCCATGCTGGTAAATCCGTGCAAATATCTAGCACAACATCTGCATAATTTAGAGGACAAGTTATGAGCTATTGTTTATGGCTGCCTTTGTGCCAGCAAAACAAGGTTCTAATCTAATGGCTGCTCTGTGCTTACTCTTTTTCTTTTTGGTAATAGTTCCTGCCACATGTCTGCTCTTCATTTTCAGCATTACCTGAAATGTTTGCAAGCCTTGTGAATTGTGATTGAATGGACTTTAAGCCAACTCCAAACTGCAAATTCTTAAAAGGAAACTTACCTGGCCGGTTCGATGTATATAGACAGACACTATTTTCCAGTGAAGATCACCTACATTTGCACCAAAATGGAGCTTACTCTTTTGCAAATGAGAGAAAGACTGAGTTAGTGCTAACAACATATTGGTGATTGATGTTACCTTTACGGGTGCGCTTGAGTAATTCACTGCCCTTGGCAATAAGCTCTTGGCTGCACGCACCTAGAAAATTTTCTCCGTTGAAAACTTCCCCGCTATCACTGGTGCTTGTGTTGCTAGTATTGCTGTTAATACTTTTACCACATAGTCCAATCCCCCCTATGCCTCGCTCTAGTGGTGTCACTGTGGCTATATTCCATACCTCCTTCAAAGCTCTTGCTTTCAAGGTTGCCGCTCCTCGTAGAGCTGCACATGAAAGACAAAAATTACATAAGCTGTCAATACAAAGAAGCCAAAAGATGAAAATCAGAAACATTATATCCTTACGGTACCACAACATATTGCTAAGATCTTTCATATTCATTTTGGTGTGTATATTAATGGCCTTCATAATTTCTTGTTCTGAAAAAGTATCCACTATTAAGAAATAGATGCTTAATGAGTGAAAAAGCTCTACCTGTGGCAGCTGCAGCTGTAAGAGTAGTAATATCATCATGAGAACGGACATTCACAGCAGAGCTGACCACAGAAGCAAGGTGGTCACGCTCGGCCCCCATAGCTTCTGCAGCCTCTACACACTGTGCAGCAACTAATGTGGCTGCGGAAGCAACAGCCATGTCAGTCTTTGCCATCTTCTCATCCTTGTTGGGAGCAGACGAGCCTGCTGTTGCAGCCGCAATAGCTGCAACGGCAGCAGCCACTGCAGCCACTGAAATAGTGGCATGCAGCTGAGCAGTATGGGTTCTGTTTTCTTCTTTCTTCTTCTCTCTTCGGTCCTTTAACCATCTTCCAACAGTTTTAGGTCCTGAGCATGCTGTGCCGTTGCCAATAGTTGCACTGGCTCGTCCACCATTGAATAAAGGGTGAATGGAATTATTTGCCCGAAAAAACTGCATACACATTGATCAGGATAACCATTAATCATGAGCATTACTTGGTGTTTACATGGTAAAAACATATTACCTATGAGTAATTTCAAACTCAACTTGATCTGATTTCTCCTTTTAAGAATGAAAAAACATGTAAGCCTGTCATGTTGTACTTGTATTCATATAACATTACAGAGATGTTTCCGCTTTCATTTCAAAGTTACATATCATAGGACTGCTGACAACATTCCCGGCTGTTCCTCGAGTCACTGGCACACGACTTTTCCTCTCCACATTATGTTAGTTTTCATGGATTAGTTTCACAAGTACAGAAAAACAAAACAAAATCATAGGTACAATAAAACATACTGTATAGTATCTCCAACTTCAATAAAACAAAACATGACCCTTTTCCTTTGTTCTGGCCAAATCAAAATCAGCTTGCCCTCTAAGGCTAAAAGGTGAAATTGTTTGCGTGAATGTATAGAGAAAGGGTCAGTGTGCTGGCAATATCTTTGTCCTGTTGTGAGGCAAACATTGATTTTCGTCATTTGACATTTCAGCAATAAGCATTTTGCCGGTTTCAAAATGTTAAAGGTCATTGAGACATGACCCTCATTAATTCATCTTCACAGCTCTAGTTCCCATTTTTTTCCCTTTCTTTCCACTCCATTTTCCGTGCAGAGTGTGGGAAAATAAAGTTGATCCAAATTCATTAAACTCTGCCCTCGAGCAACAAGCACCAAGTTCCAACGAATTATTTTTGTGAACAGAGGCCTACCTTTCTTCCATGCATCCACACACACATACCGTAGGAGCTACATAAGCTATAAGCGGCTCTGAATCACCACCTATAGGGACACAGATGGGCCCCTCAGTTCTGTTTTTGCAAAATCTTTTACATTTTTTATTATTCCCTTTTGGTGGCTTTTAAGAAGAGAATCTTCTCCCATGTCTTGTATTCTAAGACTAATCAGAGAAGACAAGACAAATGCTGTATTCTCCATATTAAAAAAACAAATTAACATACTAAAAAACAAAAATGGATAAACCAAAGTGAGAGTTTCCTCAAAGTAAAATCAAACAAAAACTATTGAACCTGTGAGAGTTGAAGCAAAGAAAAGGGAAAGAGAGTTGAGTGAGATAATACCTTAACAACGTCATCAAACTCATCTGACGGTGAAATCGGAGGGCTATCGGTTCCGGTCAAGGAACCACCGCCATTCAAAGGCTCGCTGCTATGAGATAATCTACCCGACGTTAACGGAGACACTTCCTGCGACATAGTCAACAACAATAAAACTACTTCAAAACCGACACCAACATTAAAAGAACAACGTAAAAACTTTCTTAAAACATTTTACAGCACCTCTCTTGTGGACTGTGACATAATGCGTTCAAGGACAAGCTGAGAGGTGGCTGAGGAAGCAAAAGAGAACTGATTCTTAGACATGGAGGAGAAATCTTCAGAGAGAAAGCTGTTGTTGCTGCTGTTGTTGGCAACAGTTTCTTCAGGAATGGAAGTGTTTGAATTAGGCATGCAAGAAGAGGAGAGAGATGAGTGGTGATGTGAAAGAGCTTTGGAGACCTCAAGAGCAGAGGCACTCCATGAGCGTGACAGAAACTCCATGGGCACTCGAGGACTCTCCGGCAGAGGGGTCGGAACAAACTCCGACCGGCGACAGTTTATGGTGCACTTTGGCTCCATCTGTGACGTGGGAAAGCAGTTTTATTGTGTTCTTGGAGAGTGTTGAAATGTTGGTAGAAGCGGTGGCAGCATGAAGGTGCACATGTTTATATAGTAGATTATAGTATAGTAACAGTAACAGTAATGGAGAATGATGAAATGGTAATGAAGCTCGCAATCACGTGTGAGGAAGTGATAAAGTAGGCCAAGGAATGGTCAAAACTCAGCATGTCAAGTACTTTTTGTCGTCACCATTAGTGTATAATTATCATAATATATCACTCACTTTACTGTGTGAAACAAACAACCTTTCCAAATCTCACTGCTTCTGTCCTCCTTTGCAAATAATAGAATTACTTCCAATTCTGCAGTTATAATACAGTTGATTATTTTATTTTTCGATCATACAATGACTTGAGAATTTTATTCATTTTCTAATGCTATAATTTTCAAGAATTTAAGATGATAATTATTTCATAATTTTTTTATCATAGTTAAAAAAATTTTACAATTCTTAAAATTAACAACCTCAAAACAGTTTTCATTTGGAAATGTTTGTTATCTCTTATTTTTCTTTTTCTCTTATTTGGAAATTTTAAGTTTAGATAACCTACACGTTGATAAATGTTAGAATTATTTAATTAAACATGTTTAAAAGTAATCATCCCTGACATGTTACTTAGAAATATAAACGTGAGAAATGGATAGTGAAAATAAAATTATATTTGAGTATTCAAATTGAAAATCTGGTGTGAGCATTACATTAAACTGTTAAAAGATATAAGTTTGACCAAATATCACTAACAGTTGATTATGTGAAATAAAAATATATTTATTAGATATTGAATTGAATGGTTTTATTTAATCTAATTTACGCTATATTTTTTAGTACCTTTTTATAGTTGGTATATAAGTTAATAAGATTACATACACACTCTTAACATTTAAAATTACTTAAAAATAAATATTAAATATTTTTAACATCACAACATCTTTATTACTTAAATATATTTTAATCATTATAAAATGATTAAATTCTTATTTCTTTAAATATTAATTTCAAACTCTAAAATAAAAATAATTATTTTAAAATCAGTTGATATTCATTTATAGTTAATGAGTTAACAAAATGTCAAGAGACTATAACAAATAACAATATATGATAAAATGATAATATGTGATATTCCTCAAAGTTTTCAAAATTCCTCAAATAAAGGTTTTCTATTATCCTGAAATAAATATTAAGATAAAAATTGTCATTTTGATTTTTTTATAAAAAATAAAATACAAATTTACGGCGACTACAATTAAAATATACTTATTTATAAGGATTAAAAGTGCGATTTCAAATTTAGAATAATAAAAACAAAAAAAGATAAATAACAAGAAAAATATCATTTGACGTAAGTTAGAAATATTTAAATTTATTTTTATGTACTTAACTTATACACTTCATGTTGGAGAATTATTTTAATAAAATATTTTTTATAACAAATGTGAAAGCCCTTGAATTATATTTATAACAAAAAATTATAGCGAGCTTGTAAATTTTGTTGCTAAACTATGGTGTAAAATGTCGTCACAAATTAATCAAAAAATTTAAATATTTTCATTTTTATAATTATAATACTCTCAAACTTTACCTCAATATTTTATATTTATTTAAATAAATTATTTTATCGTTTTAAATATAGTTTATCTTCTGACTCATTAGATTAATTTATTATAATATCTTGACTAAAATTTTCAAAATATACAATTTAAGGTATATATTTTCTGTTGGTTTTTTAATTTGGTTTCACAATGCAATGGCCAGGTGATACACTTGTAGTTTGATTAATGCTTTGTGTTTTCTGCAATAGAGTAGATTATTCACATCTTTATATTTAATACTTTTACCATTTCATTATAATTGATTTCACCAAAGAGTTCTATGTATCAACATTAATTGTACCCAATAACAAAGTTCAAAACGGTCACTTTTCTGAGAATCAATTTGGTCTATCACAAGAATTAATCATCTATATCTGCAGACAAGGTTAATTCTTTCCAAATTAATTTTACTTAATCTGATTATTAAACTAAAACAAACGGACAATTATGAATTGTATATTTCACGTGCTGGACTTCCAAAATACTTTCATCCTTAGGGATTCCACTTAAATAAAATGTCTCTTAACCACATATAAATACAAATACATGCACACAATTAATGTCAGTACATGCAGATCTTGCTATTATTGAATTAATTAAAAGATGATTCCTTCGTAGTTCGAATAACTAAGCATCGTTCAGATGTTTCTTTTCTATCAGTGTTACAGTATTGTATGATGGAGCCATTAGTGACTGATTCTTGTGACAATACATATTTGAGGAGTTTGAGAGCATATATATATATATATATAATATATACACATATGATGTCATGTCATGTCACGGAGGAGGAGAAGGGAATTCAATCTAATTTATTATTTACCTTACTCGCATCCCAAAGAACTCATGAAGAAATCTGAGTTGAGTTGAAAGCCAACATAATTATGGGGAAGAGACAAAGATAATGCGAGACAGCCGAATGACATAGGCCACGTTTGGAGCCAGGATCACATAATTGTACTACTTTTGTCTACCTCAGGTAGCTTAACCAAACTAGTTTAATACTTCAGTCTATTGCTTTTAAGATCCTTCATTTCCTAAAGAGATTGTTTCATGGTTTATTTGGTACTATTCATTTATTCAACTGCAAAATGTTGATAGATGATGAAGTATTAAGGAAAACTGATACACTTGTTTCACAGAATCTAAGTATTTCAAGTATCTTAGAGGTTTACTTTTGTATATGCATGCCATTTGAATTACTTTTATTTTTCTTTAAATGTGACAAGTATCACAAGTGTCAACATATCAAATTTAGAATGAAAATTTCGCGTAAAAATATTATAGCACAGAACCTAATAGACTAACATGTTTAATTCACTTTTTATTAAAATTAAACTATGTAATTTTTTTAGTCCTTCGATTAATTATTATTTGACCAACCATAAACTAACATATTTAATCCAATTTTATTGGATTTTTAAAAGTCATTAAATTCTAATCATATCTTTTTAGCAAAATAATTATACATTTATTAAAAATTGATTATTTAGAGTGCTCCAACCTATATAAAATTATATAAAAAATTTGTAAGATAAAATTTGTAAAAAATTTAACTTATGATGTTTAAATTCTTGTTTAACCTAAATATGATCTACACTTAACAAACAATTATGATTAGTTATACAATTATAACTTTTACACTTAGGTATTGTCCAATTTTTTTTGTTCTTTATATTTGATATTTTGTTGTCCAGAATATCTCCTTGCTATTTTGTTTTGCTATCTTACCTTTGAGTGTATTGCTACTTAGACTTCAAGATTATTTTTCATTACTTCATTATTGTTATTTGTTGTCTTTATACACCTTCATAATTTAGATTTTATTTCTCTTCTTTGTTAGATTGCATTGAGAAAACTCGAACCAAAAGAGGCTATATACTATTATGTGAACTTAGTGCCACCTTAGTTGCTTTCACATGTAATTCCTTTCATGTTTCACTTTTTGTTATTTCTACATTGGTTATGGTATTGTGTTTTTTGTTGTATATCCATTTCACCTTAGATCAAAAGGAGGTACTTGTAGATTGTTGTTCATCTCAAATCTTCACCTTAATTCCGCAAACCATTAATCTTCCAACACGTTTTAGTCGAAATTGAATAAGTCTCAATGTTCTTGTATGAGATTTCATATTTCTTTTCTGACATTGTTCCATCTTCTGGCTCATTTCACTTCTATCATTTATAAGTCATTCATTTCTCTTTTACTTCTTTCTTATAATTGTCCTCAATGTCATGAACAATAATCATATTTTCCTATCCTAGGACTTATAGTCCTTTTATCCTTTCAATTTTATATAGGTTTTCATCTACAGTCTAGGTCAGCTATTGTTTTTTAAATATACTAAATTCACCTTTACTCATCTTCACCTCCATTTTGACGATTCATCACCTATTTGTTTCTCTTTCTAAAGGCCTTTTGCCTTGCCTATTGTTGTTGGGGACCTATAGTCCACCCACCCTTTCATTTTCATACTGATATTATTTACATTTGAGTACTAGTTAATCAAACAAAGATGTTTGTTGTTTTATAAAATGACTAAGTAAATTACTCATCTTCACCTTCATTTGTGGTTTTTCTTTCCCATTCGGCCGATTATGGATTACTAGATATATTATAAACATGTTAAAGGGATTAAACACTAATTTGAATATGAGAAAGACGATGTTGGGAATTTATTGGTTATCCAAGCCCAAACAATTACTTGTGCTTTACCCAAAACCTCTTTTTTATCAACCTTTTCATTCCTAAATACAAGTCCATTTTTCTGCTTCCAAATCTTCCAAACAATGACTATCCACATGCACTTATAAACATGATTATCTTTCCTTTTTAGGTCTGAAAGATTGAACTAGTGAATATGTTGATCAAGTTGGTTATGAGGTGTTGTTTTAACACCTATCCATATATTTCACATATTCCATATTCTACTTGTTACCTGACAAGAAAATAATAAATGGGATGATATCTCCTCGGTTAAACGACACATAGGCCACATTTTATTCCCAAAACTGACCCCCTTATGTCATAAATTATTCCTAGTGGTCACCCTATCCAAAAACACTCCCCAAGTCAAAATTTGAGTTGATGATATAGTTTTAATCTTTCAAAACTGACTATAAAACATGTCATCATGTTCATTATCCTTCTTTTGCAGTTTATCATACGTTGACTTAACAGTTTAACCTGGATTTTTCCATCCTTTCATAACTATATATCATTCATAATTCTAATATATATGTTCTTTGTTAGCTTCTACACCAGCATTTCAACCTATGGTTGATCCCATTCGAACCACCCTCTTCTCAACTCCAAGCGTTATTCCTATATATTGCCTTATCATCTTCCTAATTCTCCCACCTTTGCATTTTTGGACATAATGTTGTTGCATAATCTTGGATAGTTGTGTATTGATTCCGTTCCATTCATCCATTATCCTTCAAAATCTTGTCTTAGTGCATTTCTTAACTTTCATATTGTATTTTCTTCATACCAACTTGTCGTCTTCCCTTTCCACACACACTTCTCTTAGATCCACCAAGAGTCATGTTTGGACACAATAGCTACTTCTAAACCCTTACTTGATCTATATTTTAATCCTAAAATATCTCTCAACATGCCATGACTTTCTGTTTGTATTCCCCATTTCCATTGTTAAACAGATTCAAATCTTTCATTCTTAGGTCAACCTTTTCTTTTGGCTTACAAATATTCTTCCATTTGATCTAAGCAATTTTCCTGCCATCACTTCTCCACTTCCATAGAAAGTTTGTTAGTATTTTCCTCAATTCCTTTCCCACTTTCACAAATATTTTGAAAAATAAAAAATATACAGCATGAGAGCATTAATGACAAACTTTATCAAACATATTATTCCTACAAAGGTTAAGTTCCTTTCTTCTATCTCATTAGTCTTTTACTAATTTTTTTTCATTATACCAATTCACAAAACTTGAAATTCCTAGGACTTTCCCTATTTTTCATTCCCAAGTATATGTAAATGGCAATTGACCATACCTGAGAATCTATCTAGAATTCATCTCTCTACACCCACATCCCCTATTTTGCTTTTAACAAAGTTGACCTTAAGACCCGAAGTCATCTCAAAACACTTGAGTATGGTTTTCACAACAAGAACATTTTTTTATTTTTTCCTCACACAAAACCAAAGTATTATTTGCAAATTGCAATATACTTACTTTTATCTCTTTAGCTCTCACCTTCACCCCACCTGACATTCTCTTCTTAGTTGCTTGCCTAACTACACCCGTTAAGTCTTCAACCACTATTAAGAACAAAAACGGTGATAAGAGGTCACCTTGTCTTAAGCCTTTAGAAGGTTTAAATTCCTTCCTAGGGCTTCATTGAATAATACCAATATTGTGGAGGACTTCAAACACTCCTTAATTCAACGGATCAATCTTGTATAAAAACTTAATTTCTCTATCATAAAATAGAGAAACTCTCAGCGAACTAAATCATACATTTTTTCGAAGTCAACTTTGATTATAACACAAGTTTTCCTTTTGCACCTCACCTCTTCCACATTTTCCTTAGTTACTAGCACACCAACCTAATAACCCTCTACATTCTACAAACAAACGTTGATTGTGTATTACTAATGACCTTGTGTACCACTTTTTTTAATCTAATAGACATGACTTTTGATAGGATTTTGTACATGCTTTCTACCAATGATATAAGTCTATATTCATTTAGGCCTTAAGGATTATTCATCTTAGGTATAAGCATAATGAATGATGCATATTTTTTTAGTCATGTCTCACTGTACCTAAAAGAGTTAATCAACCTTAGTATATCATCTTTCAAGCTTTTCCAAAAAAAATTATGAACATAAAATTGAAACCATTTGAACCTAGGGTTTTGTTACTATCACAATTCCATTCCCAATCCTTAATCTCTTCATCTTTTTCTATCACATTAATATTTTCCTCTAATGTTAGTGATTGGAAATCTATATTTCAAGTTAGGATACTAGGCACTTCATCCTTCGGTCTTCCCTCGTAAAAATATTTAACCTCCTTTTTCACTATTAACACATCTTCTTGCCATATTCTTTATACTTGGACTCTACTTATCCCATTTCTAACTTTAACATTGAATGAAAATACTTTAGTGTTTAAATCTCACATAGCTATCCAATTTGTCCTAGATTTTGCCTAAGTAAGGATTCCTGTCTAATATAGTCTATGCTCATGTAGTTTGTCTAGCACATTGATTTCCTTGATAATATTTTGTTTTGTTTAATGGATATTTCCAAACACCTCTTTATTCCATACTTTTAAATTTTTTTAAGTATTTCAGTTTGATTTTCAAACTAGATTTACTTATATCATTATAACTCTTATAAAGGTCTTTGACTAAACGATTAAATCTACCGTTTGACTTTCAAATATTCAAAATTCTAAAATGATTTGGATTTTCAATCCACGTGTTATTTTGAAGACTAGACCACAATGATTTAAATTTGTTCTATATTTGTTTAGATACAATATAATAATTTTAAAATTGTATTGCCCTTATTAATATTCCTGTTTATACATATCAGTTATTTTATCTACAACTTTTTTACTTTCAATTATTATACCTTTATGGTGTGTTCTATTACTCATTTTAGAATATATTTTTAAATATTTATGATCAAAGTTACAATAAAATAAAAGTATATACTTAAGTAAACATCATGCTTGAAATATGCTAATTAATTTAATGGTTAAAAAGTTGGGTAATATAAAAATATCATAAAAATAATAATAAAATAAAAATTTTATTTATAATTAATAATAAAAAATAAAAATATATTCAGTTCTTTCCTTTGTTCTTAATAGAAAAAAAAAATCTTTTCATCTAGTATCTTTTGTTTATCCTTATTCATTTTTATTCATCTTTTCATTTTATAATATTTATATTTCCAAATATTTATCTACAAAACTCTAACTATCAAATTAACTTTTCTTTTTAGACAATTAAGATAAAAAACAATGCATTTATATTTGTTACGCGTAGTAGACTTAGGAAAAGTCTAACTTATATACATAACTTTATATAAATTATACATATTACAAAACAACTTATACATAAACTTACAAAACAACTTATGTTACGTTAGGCAAAAAGTGTTTGATGGAAGGAGTTTAGGAATGGGCACTAGAAAGTTTATTATAGAAAGCTTCAAACAAGTCATAAAGATTGTGCCGTTGAGACAAGGCTTTGGTGACAGGTTGACGTTAGAAAAGAATAGTATACGAATCTAGTTAGTAAAATCAACATATATGTTCATCTTTTTTTTCATTGTTTCTGCGGTTTTATACTTTTATCTAACCTCTCAACATTTTCTTGCTGATAAAAAAGAATCTCATGCTTGGAGAATCATATTTATTAAGGTATTTGTCTTTGGGTGTGGAGGAAGAAACAACAACTCACATTATGTTTTAATACAAGCTTTTGTCTTTTGTTTGGAAACATTGTGACAGGTAGTTTCAGATCCAGCTAGTGCTACCCTGGACTATATGGGAATAAATTTTTACAAAACAAATGTGACTAAATGAAAAAAAGCTTAAAATACCATGGTTAGTTGTTTTGGCTTGTTTTTAATTGTTCTGTGCGGTTGCATGAAATTAGTACCACTTTTAAAAATGAGGTAACTAACATTGAATACGTGTTCCAGTGATAAAATTTAGATTTTGTTCATGGTTAACTATCTAGATGAATTTTTTTCTTGCTTTTTTGAGTGCTCAATATGACCCTATAAGATATTATATCTTTTTTTTATAAGGGTTGATAGGTTTTTATAATGTGTATAAAGCGGGGGTATCCCTTATACCTTATGTAATATACTTCTATTTTTGGCTAACAAAAAGAGAAGTTCAACAAAATTTAGAAATTTGCCACAACTACTAACAAATGGTCACCACAAAACACATTGGTAAAAGTTTTAAAGTCGGATTAACATATAAGATATGAGAAATAATGTTTTATTCCATTTAAATACAACCATAGCTCTTATATAATGATATATATAATAATAGTAATATATATATAGCTCAACAGATAAGCAATTAAGTGGTTTCATTTTCACCCTTCAATCCTTTTATTTTCTCTCTCCTCTCTTTTTCTTTCTAACTCCATTCTATCCATCAAAAGGGTCGAATTTATTGATTTTTCTTTAAAGTGTGAGGTAGAAATGATAGGACACTCGAAAGAATTTCCAAGACTAAAGAATGTAAGATGATGTTTCCTCGGAGAATGTTCGAGGCCGTTAGATAACAAATCGTCGTCACTCATCGCCAACACTCGGAAACTTTTGAGAATCTAACAAAAACAGCTATAATTATTACTTCCAATCCAACACAAGCGGGTGAATTTAATTTCAAATGCTGATGTCAATTCCCAGCAGAGTGCTAAGTAGAATTACTTGTGCTCAAGTAAAGCTCATCAAGTAAGAATCTGTGTTTGCTTTGACGTGAAAAAGAAAATCTATGCAAAGTAAGTTTAACTTGAATATGAATTATATATTTGTGTTTACCAAACATGCAGTAATTATTCTGCTTGTTTTGTTTGATCTTAATAAGTGTTGCAACATAAGTCTCTTCTTGACCTAAACCAATGTTAATGTTTGTTTCCCATTCCCCCATGTAGGTTGAAGCATTGGGGTACGTATAGATGCTGCGGCTCTGACATATACAACTGGAAAATGTCAGGGTTTGAGAGTGAGGTGAGTAGTGATGGTGTTTTTTCTTGTTATAGGTGTTGGCTATGTCCAAGACCGACATGTTAGGAAGTGCAAACAATGCTATAGCCTATATCAGAAGACTCATTTTATCTATCTATCTATTCCACACTGTGTTGTTAGACACAAAAGCTGTGTTCGAGAAAGAGGGGGACCTAAGCTAAAATGCGCGTGCCAAGAGACGTCATCACCTCCTTCTGCTTTTTCAAAATTTTCAGCCATCACTATGAACATAATCTCATCATTTTCTGAAAGGCTATGACAAACTAACCACAGCCTTTGCTTTTGGATGCTATTTTGTTCTGTCCTTCATAATAATAATTTTCTGACAAAAGACATAACCTTTATTCCTTTTGCCTCATTTTCTCAATAATAATTGCTCCCTTTCAATTTCAATAGCTATTCAAATGTGCTTTCTTGAGTTTTTCAATAGAAAAAAAGAGCAGTCTTTGCTTTTAATTTTCTTTTCCATCCAATGAGTTTACTTTCCGAGTCAATTTTGCCACCCTTTTGGACCACTAAGGAATGACAAAGCGCGACCTATTACAACCTAATGGCACTTCATTGTACAGAAAGAATATGGACATTTTTGTTTCTTCTATCTCACAACCCCACTTTTTGTGTTTTCCTTTTCTTTCTTTCAAACTTTATTTACTCAAGAAAGTAGACCTCTCCATGCGAATTTGCAAACCCCATATGCACCCTTTGCAGGTGAGCTATTTATGGCCAGACTATTTAAAGCGTCAGAAGAAGCATCATCAAGGAGGAAAATGACATTTAAATGCCATAATTATGGGTCTTGTAGCTAAAAATAGATGATGGTAATTAATGTTCCTCTTAAGTTATGTGCTCAGCCGAAGCTTGGGTGAATGGCGAGAAAACACAGGAGGCACAAACCTAACTTGCCCGACATATATTTCCTGACACAGCCAAATATGAACAGCAGGGAATGTTGACCGAAAACCACATCACAGAGATGCCAAAAGAGAGAAGGAATCAAATGCATGTCCCTTCTTTATTGGCCTGTCACTTGAGGGAAAACGTTGTTACTTGTATACTTATATTATTTATATATGAGATATGATGAGTTCTTTTTATTTATCTATTGAAAGATGTTTTAGGGTACAAATAAAAAACATATGCAGTTGCACATGAAGTTGGCAGCATCATCAAACTTAATGAAAATAGGGGAATGCAAAGCATCACCTAAAAACCATTTATGTAGTTTTTTTTTGTCTTCTAATCTTTGAAGTACCAAGTGGGGACTATTCCATTTCTCTGTGACACATAGATGTAGTATAATACGTGGTACTTTTGCTGTCATAACAATTAGAATTAAAGTTAAACTTTGATAATAGGCACTCATCGAAATAAAACCTTAATTTTGATAAAGAAAAACAGTGAAAAAACCACCTAAAGTATTATTTTAAGTTTTGTCTAAGTTAATCTCTCCATCATACAGGGTTGAAAACATGTTATCAAAATCAGATAAAGAAGGTCCCCTTAGACATAGTGGATAACAACGTAATTAAACTAAGCTACGTTCAGAATCAATGTCAAAAATATCACGAAAAATCGTGACAACATAATTAATAACAACATTAATCTTAAATTAACTTCATAAACCATCACGATCAATACAATAAATGTCAATTATAATACTCATACCTGATCCAAAACCTATCCGTACATAAATAAAGATTAACTTTTGATAACATTTATCACTACTGCAAAAGTTAATTTGAGCTTAAAAACATTTTATAGATATGATTCCCTCGTCCTGGATCCGAGAAGATAACTATGGAGACGAGATCATCATGGAAGATTAAAGGAAAGACTCTATGGACCATACAATATCAATCCTTTGAAAGCACTTTTAATCTTTAAAACGATATATATTGATTTTTAAGGTTTTTAAAAAGTTCAGAAGAACGTTTTAAACTGTAGTCCGTGACACTTAAAAGAGTTAAATTTCAATTCCTAAGCTTTTTAAACTGTACGAAAGATAAAATCTTTTCCCCTTGAATTCCTCATTATTCCCATTTAACTTTTCATGGCAAAGTAGATTCCATCGTCCTCCTTCCTTCATGCATGAAATAAAGGATGCCTACGTACGTGAAGGAGGTACATTCATAAAAAAAAAAAAGGGGCAGTAGTATGGAGGCACAGAGACAAATACATATGATTGCTTTAGGAATAGATAAGTTTGGTACTTTGTAGGGAGTAGTGGGCAATAGGGTTGCCAGGTGTTAACTATTTGGTTGGATGGTGCATGTAGATGCAGATTGGCTACTGTGGAAAGAGTTTAAGATGCTAAAAAAGAAGTGATTATAATGGTTGTACAATGGGTCTAGTCATCATAGAGATCATTTGACGGTGACTAACCAAGTACCAAGCAAAGTGTACAAACTAGCAAGCATTATAGCGATGTAGATCGTGTTCATTCTGCTTGGCTAGAGTTTGGTTGAGACAAAAAGGATTTGAGGTTTTTGCTTTGGTTTGGTTTACTAGTAGTGTTCTATAGTAAATATCTAGTTTGATCCAAGGGGAAAATCACCAAGTAACCCTTTTATTATGAAGGTAAGATTTTTGTAGTTCTTCATTCATTTGAAATGATATTTTATGGGACCAATTTGAGTTATTAATGATTTTGGAACTAAATTAAATTCACCTTTTAGGGACTAATTATTTGTTTAAACTATAAAGAAAATGATCGAAGGACTAAAGAGTCTCTCTTTGTAATTATGATTGAATTTACAAGAGAAAGTTCAAGAGCAGTTGAACGGTGAGGATTCAAGTTCTTATATATAAGTGAAAATCGTCTGCATTCATTGAGGCATTTTGTTTGCAAGAATGGACTAAAGATGGTGAAACTCCCTTTTTGTTCAAAAGTTGAATGGGAATAGTGTCGAAAGAATCGTACAGTTTTAAAAGATAGCAACTAAGTTGTTCACGATCCAAACAAGTCATAATCACAAGGACAATTCAGAAAAGGTAAGAGTCATATGCTAATTACGCGATGCATCTCCTTAGATATTTAACAAGAAAATTAATGAAAGTATAAACACACATTGTTTAAAAGATGAAACTAGAGTACTAACTTGGAATTCTTTTTGTAAAAATATAAAATAGACATGCGGGTTCTATAAAAAAGATAAGAATCTAATTGCTATGCATAGCTAACAATAATAATAATGATGACAAAGTTAACATGGTAAATTATTTGTATTCAATAATGCAGTATGCAATTATTTTGACACTAGAAATAATGCAAGGTGAGTGGTAACAGTTATATGAAGGGTGAGTAGAGTCTGTTGTCTAGGGTTGAGTGAAGGTCCTCTTTCGAGATTATGTCAGCAGATTCTCCACAATTTAACTGTGAGGAAATGAGAGGCTTTACAAAAGAACAATTCTCTCCTTGGGATCATACATTTCTACAAACATGTATGCCCAGTTGGAGTTACTGATACGGATCCACTTTCGTTACTCCCAAGTCATAACATTGTGCACTAGATGCATTCTTTTCTTTTTTTTCATTGTCACTGAAAAAAATGCCAAAAGAAACAAGCCAAATCTATTGTTACTTTTACAACAGTCAATTAGTATAGCGTTTATTTTGAATATTTTTGAATTCTATGGACAATGCTTTCTTTCTGTTTTCAGAAAGTGATTGCTATAATATTATGCCCTACCACAAATTAGTGCTCTTCCAATTGAGGAGCTTGATGATTTTGGTATTTAGATAAATGAAACCATTGGAAGGAGAGAACAAAAGGGGCTTCTACGGTCAAATTGTATTTCTCTAGCTTCCCAGTAGGGGAATTGTTTTGTCTCTTGCTTACTTTTCTGTTATGCGTCATATCAATGAATGAAATGATTAAAACCAACTTTTGTTTTTATAATTCAATGGATTTCGAATTTAGAATTTGGAATCTACTTTTAAAGAATACATTTTTTTGGAAAATATTTTCTAGAATATATTTTCTGAAAAACATTTTCGAGAAAGGTAAATTTTACATTTTAAAAAAATTTAGAAAACATATTTCAGAATGTAAAATTTGCATTTTGAAAAATATTTTCTAGAAAATGCAAAACAATCCTTTTTGAAACAAAATATTAAGGGTATTTCTAGTATTTCAGAAATTGATATGGTGCAAGAAGTAATTGCCACCCAATAGTTGATGCTGATGGGTTTAGATTTCTTGGGCCTCCAATTCACAGACCGAAGGACCCCTCTTCCTCTAAGGACCCATCTTCCTCTAGACTGCTTCTTCCTGTATCTCCAAAAGTTTCTTCAGGCACCTCCAAATATTCAGAGGATTTCTAAAGTGTTCTTGAATTATTATTATACAGACTAAATTACCTTTCACAATCCTAAAGCCTCAATCTTTCAACGCACCTCCACTGCTTGGTGCCACCTCCAACACTTATAGTGATTTCGTTTGTTATTGTCATCATGGGTTTGTTTCTATCATTTACCACCATCCACATACTTGTCAATCGTGTAAGGTAAAGATGATTTATTGAACATTTTGTAGTTGATTTGGGTGGTTTCTACAATTTGGAAGTATTGTGTGAGGTTTCTAATTTTCGTTGTTAATGAGTTTCGGAATGGATTGTTCAGGAATGTCTTCCAAATTTGGATAACAGTTCCAAAATAGCTCATTTTCAAAATTCATTGATAACAAAAATAATAGTTTCAGAATGGGCTATTCCGAAATTGTTATCCGGATCTGAAGGACAATTCCGGAATAGTCCATTCCAGAATTATTATTTTCATTACCATATAGTTTCAAAATGGATTGTTCTAGATAAATTAGGTTATGGAACAGTCTATTCCGGATTTTTTTTTTCTAAAAACAGTTCTAAAATGGGCTGTTTCAGAAGTTAATTAGGAAACAGCCCATTCCAAACTGTTATATTATTTAACAAATAAGCACAGGGGCATAAACGTCTTTTCAAGCAGGATACTTTTGGAAATTTCAAAAACTTTGGAGGTGTTTGAAGAAACTTTGGAGGTGCAGGAAGAAGCATCCCTTCCTCTATTTACTGAGACGTTGTTTCTAACAAGGATGCTAGGAAGTAACATAAAATGTTCATTCCCTACCAAAATCAATTAGAGCCAAGAGCAACGTAACACCTCATAGCACACTTACTAATAAAAATACATGTTATTGCCCACTTTAGTTGTCTATTATCGTCTTCCAATAGTTATTACATATTCTCATTATACATTTTAGGGAGTGTATAAATATGAGATGTCAGGTGTATGCATATAAGAAAATTTCTACAGCCACACTACAATATCAACATTTGGATATACCAAGTTCCAATATGAAAAAACTATCAAAGATCAGCCTGAAGATTGACTATGTCTAATTCATTTAAAACCGTGTTTCGTCCTCTTTGGCGTGTAGATGGTTACCTGTGTGTCTCCTATACACTAATCCCTTTTTATCAAAGTTGTTGTTCTAATTGCTAGATCATCACAAGGATAAGGCTAAGTATCCGATTTAGAATCTGAATTTGACCAGTGATGTACCTCAAGTTGGCCTAAGAACTTTTGAAGATAAAAAATGAATAATGCTTGGAGCATAACACCTTCATCTATTCACCTACTTCATTTATAACAAAGCCTGAGGTGAACCTATATCTTGAGCAAACTTTATAAATGAGAGTTGATACCTAAAGAGATGTGTGAGTATTATTCTATATGATGCATGCCTTTGGTGCACTACTCCCTGCATCTCAAGGAAAATGCTAATGCCAATAATAAAAGCCACTCTTCATTATTCTACCGTCAACATACACAATATTATGTACACTATCCGTTAGCAATGATCATAACGTGCATAAAAAGAAAACCTTATACCACAGTTTCCTTAAAGCTCTTGGTCAGCCAAATAGCTGTTTCCCTAGGAGAAACCTTCTCAGGCCCGAACGGCTTCAGCAACACCCCAAGCTCATCCAACCTTTGTTGTTGTAGGAGTCTGGCACTGAACTCCAACAAACCCTCCAATGCCTCTGCACGTTGCTGGTAGGAGGACGTGTCAAACCGGCGCTGATCCACCTCAGTAGAGGAGCGACTTGAAACACAAGCTTTTAAATGCTCAGAAAAGCATTCAGTTCCCTTTGGACCAGGACAAGCATCACTGATACTGTTGTGGACAGTAACTTTTTCCTCCTGGATTGTACACTTGTCCATTGTGTTGGAGCAATCAGCGGTACTCCGTGTTGAGCTTGAAGAGCAGCGAGCAGAAGTTGATGATGTTCCATGGATAGGGAAAAAAGGATCCTCACAGAAAGCCATTGGGAATTCAGCCATCTTATCGATTCGTGGTTCATTAACAGAGACATTAGGAGAGTCCAGACTTCCAAGGACACAAAAATTGGTGTACAAGTTTGCTATCGCCCTGGCTCTTGGTGGTGAGGAAAACCTTCCAGATCGTGCATTAGATACTGGAAGCTGAAATGAAAAGCAGAAACTTAAGTATATAGCCTGGATTCCATGCGAACAAGTGAACTCTCTCCACCAAATCAAACATTGCAAACCACATCACCAATTAAGCTCATATTCACGCTTGGCTCCGCTTATTTTGTAGATACAATAGTTTTATAAGAAAACTTTTACAAAATAAGAGAATATTTCTTGAGTTTAATTTCTGATATAACTAATTAAAATCATTGTTGATATAACTTTTAAGATAGTTATTGTAAAATCAACAGATAGAACACTCATAACAGTTTGTGATTTGATATAATAGTGAAAAAGTGACATCAAAACTATATTTTGCTATGTAGTAAGTAGACATGCTCACTCATGCATGCAGCATGTACACAATGCCTAATTGTCTCCTCCCACCATTGGGAATAAAAGAGAAATTAATTCAAACAGTTTAGCACGAATTCATTTTTTTCCAATGGACATCAAGAGAAACGGAAATATTGGGTCATGCAGAGGATAAACTTACTGAATCTCGGTTTGGACCAGTATAGGTTGTCTTTGATGGTGCCGTTGTTTGCCTTTTGGCAGTGGCAGAAGCTGTAACTGCCCTCAATCTTGGTGTTCTTTCAACTGTTGAGAACTTTGTGGCTTTTGATGAGTCAGCATTGTATTTCTTACGTACACAACCTACAGATAGCTCATAGATTTTCTCTTCTGAACAAGTGGATAATCCATGTGCTCTTTGAGTAGAACACTGAGAAACTTCTTCAGTTCCAGAAATACTTGGATTCAGTGCCCTGTCCTTGCTAAATGACAAGAATTTATCTTGGTCAGATAGAGTAGAAACAGATTCTGGCTCTACGAACCGAGTTCTCCTTACGTAATTTGGCTCGGGCCATTGGAAAGGAAAAGTACTTCTTCTGGGGCTATTTAATTTAAGGTGAATCTTTTGAATGTAAGGCTGAAGATGCGGATGATTTAGTAATTCTGAAGCCTGTCAAAACAATCTGTTGTTAATTTGTTTTGAAGAAGTCCACCAAAAGAAAGTTAGCCAAGAGTCAATGCTACGCAAATTTTGCCTAAACTAGTTATATAAAGGATGAAAAAAATATATCAAATTAAATTTGGAAATGTAGTAATATCTCACATGAAAGGTATTGTGGCGGCCCATTTTCTCAACTTAAAAACTTTTACAACAACTTTTAAGCTTGCTTCATAAAATAGAAGTGAAACTTAAACTAATGATGATGACTACAAGGATAATATCAAATTGAAACCATATATTATATAAGGTCAACACAAGAATAGATGAAGAGATCAAAGGAAAAGTAGGCATGACCTTTATATCGCATGCTTAACAAATTTACTGAACCCAAAAGTATGGTGAAAATGGAAATGAAATGCCTAGGATAAAGGTCTAGACAAATAATCCTCTGACTAGCCTTCTGGCTTTTGACGTGCATGTCCATGTACATGCCAAAGGCTTTTGCTTAACTACTTATTTAGTATTATTATGCATGCTCAGAAGCTTCTTCCGCCTTGCTAACTGCATACATATCTCCTTAAAAAGTGATGAAAGTGGTAGCCTAACAATTTAAGTTTTGCCATCTTTATATGAAAAATAATGTAAAAGTTGCCATATTATTCAAATTTCCTAAGCGTTCTACAGTTTTACTCCTATCATGTAAAGATCGTGTAGTATTTTAAAATTTAAATCTCTCAATCTCTACCTTTCTATACGCCTCTACAAATTAATGCTCTATATCTCTTCACATTGCCCTTCTTAACCTCAATCTATATATTTTCATTTGTACTTGAATTTGAATTTCTCTTGAATAATCAAACAAGTACAAGTGTGAAACTAGAATCCTGTATATTTATGCTTTTCCCATTAAACATTTTCCACTGCCCAAGTGTCAAGTGACCCAAACAACAAGAAATAGCTCATTGCAGCACGTATGAACTTGAATAGCAATGTCATAAGAATGGGGCCAAACAACGTATAAGGTGGAAAATTAAAAAATTTAAAAAATAAGAGCACAAATATAAATCTGCATTTGTCAGACTGATAACATTTGTGTCATACTTACACTTAATGACAATCCGATGCAATCATATAAGCCACATAATAGATAATGGCATATGCATATCATATCTCTTTTAGAGACTAGTTTTAATCTGTATATCAATAGCACCTTGATAAACGTAATTAAGTTCCCAAATGATAAAACTTACAGTTGGCCTCAGCTCTGGATTTTTCCGCAGCATACTTTTGACAAGCCCCCGACTGAAAGAAGAAATATGTATGTCAAACAACTCACACAAATCAAGTCACTGAATGAGGTTCGTAACTTGGAGAGGGAATAACGATGAGGAGAATCAATGAGATGTAATATATACAGGAAAAGGCATATACACAGAATAGGATTGCTCACTATTAACGGAGTCACCGTTGCAAAATTTATAATGGTAAACCAATTCTGATGACTGAATTACATGTCATCCTTCTAGTTCTACCATAAAGTTTTGTACTTGTGTAAATCAAGTATATTGAAAAACGGTGTAAAATTTTGTAAAATTTTAAATGATGTGACACTTTAAAATTAGCATGGATAACTCTACAACGGAAGTGTTAAATTTCATATTCGACAAAAAAATTGGAAACCTGTGAGGGAGACCATAAAATCTAATGGTAGGTCTTACAAACTATGGGTGCGTAGCAGGGTTATTACCAATTACGAATTTGATTAATATCTGCATGCATGCAAACATAAACGAGCTACTTAAGTGTTTCAAATTCAGTAACTATAGACACTAACATATCAGTTAGATAAAGCAGCTAAAAACAGACAAGTCAAAGATTCTCAGGAAACAGAGGACTCACAAAGCAGCAGTATACACAGTTGGCATGGGAGCTACTATACACTTGTTTATTTTGTTAATCAATGATTGTATGTCCTGCTCAAATGAAGACAACACACAAAAAGAAATTAAGAAGGTAGAGTCCATGATTTAATGTTGAGATATTCAGAAATGTGAAATACTGAGTTAGTATGCCCTCATAAATGGATGAGAAGCAAATCTTTCCAAAATGATACTACTAAAAGTCTCAAACATAAACATGAATGCTTAAAAATAGAACAACATAGTTTTAATTGTTTTAAACAAATTTTTGCACCCTTAGAAAAATTTCCTAATTAAGACTACAAAGTTCCTGGCATTTCATTAAAAATAATGAATACAAAAGTTTGGGATAGTCGCTTTAGAAATTTGAAATATTGAACGTCAGATGTGCTTATAATCCAACAGCATAATTTTACTTTTAACCCAAATTATTGTATCCCCGAGTACATTCTTCTACACAAGATTAACAAGTTTTGTAAATATTTCATGAGAAAAATGAATACAAAAAGCTTTGGATCATAACTTACAAGTGCTTTAAAAGCTGGCTTGTGAGCAGCCATTTCATAGATACAGCATCCTGTCAAATGTTAATATAAATTTGTTTATTTTGTCAATCAGAACAAATGACAAATGTAGTTAAAAAGATAATGCAAAACAGGGAACAAAAAAGAGTAAACAAGATTAGGTAATAGGAGTACAAATTCAAGCTATCCTACCCAAAGACCAGATATCTGACTTGGAGCCATAGGGTATATCAGCAAGAAGCTCTGGGCACATATAAGTTGGAGTCCCAACGACCTAAGTTTAGAGCAAGAACAAACAGCAATTAATTCAGAAAAAAATGTTGAAACAATGGACAAAAAAATATTTTGGCAATATCACTCACTGAGGAAGCAAGATCATCAGATGTCAACATTTTAGCAAGACCAAAGTCCCCTGCATCCACAATGCATAGCATACGGATAGTATACAACACACTAAATCCCAACTTACAGATCAAATCTAAGAGCAGTGTGAGGATAAAATGAGTAAGGCTATTTACCCAGACGAATATCTTGATCTTTTGTCAAGAATATATTTGAACACTGAAACAGATGAAAATCACACATCAACATAAGGCTGTTCCTCAAAGTTCTCTGATATATTAGCTAAATAACATCAGCTGTTGTTTAACTTACAGAAGTCCTGTCCATTACCTTGACGTCACGATGAAGGATATGATTTACATGCAAGTAATCAAGAGCCATCAGCAATTGAACGAGCCACTTGCAAAGTTTCTGCATGCACAAGGTTGACCTTTAACGATTATTTTATGTAGTTCAAAAGATCTTGTGGCTGGAAAAGGAAAGGCTCAGTTGTGAATGGAGTTTTTATAAAAGTGACCAACCTCTTCAGAGAAGTTAACACCATTAGCCTGTTTTATAGCTTCAGCCCTGTTCAACAGAGCCAAACTATTAAAAGATTACATAATTTGGATAGTAAAAGACAATGTCTTAATAAATGCTCTAACTCAAACATTTAAATTCAGAGCAAATTATGACTTACATATCCCCTCCTTCACAATAGCCAATGATGATACATACAAAACAACCCTGCAAGTAAAGATACCAGCTTGGCTAAATTCAGTATCTGAAATCAATCAAATTTATAAACCAATATAATGGACTACAATAGAGGTTCTTCTTTCAATATTTCCATTACTATGATAAAAATAAATAAAGCGTCTGTAAACAAATAAGTAGAGACCAAAATACTAAATTTGAAGAATCCAAAATAAGGTTTACTTTTGGCAAAACATTTATAGAAAAAAGGATTCCGGACAACCTTAGTAAGTCGAGCAAAAATACACACAGGCACACACACTGGCACACACACAAACATGAAAATCAACAGAGTTAGAAAGCTCTGTTTGAAAAACAATGCTAACCTTTTCAACCCAGGAATCTTTATACTCCACAATAAATGGATTTCGAACTTTAGATATAAGCTCCATCTGCAAGACAAATAACCAACAAAGCGTCTTACAATCTAATTAATGAGAAACCTAGGCTTAAAGATCAACTTCAAATTTCAAGCTGCACAAAGTAACACAACAACAGAAAATATACAAGAATGAATATTTCATTTTCTACATGAAAACATGTGGCCTTCGCTAATCCCTTCCAGAAAAAGGACAATCATTCAATAAAAACCAACACTAAGAGTGGGTTACCTCCTGGTGAGCAGATCTGCGGGTTCTGTCAGTTTGCCGAGCAAGACGAATCTTTTTAAGGACATACCTAAAATATAAATGGCATAACTCAAAAAAAGTAGACCATATATATGATATAACAGGCTATCGATATGAGCAACACTACTTAACAAATTACCTGGAAAAGGATATATAATGTCTTAAAACACATTTAAACAAGATATTGGATGATGCTCACTTTTTCTTTTCGTGCTTATGCCTCACAAGCAGAGCAGAACCAAATGCACCCTTGCCAATTTGTTCTAGAATTTCATACTGCTCCATTTGAACTAAAATAACTTTACCACCCACTATCAATGAAAGACTGAAATTCCTGGAAATGATAGCAAATAGCAACACTAATCTCATCATAAATAAATAAATAATAACAGACAAACCCATAATGTAACATAATCCATTGCAGCTACAAATATGCTGAGCTATTTCCAATAACAAATGATGATCAGAGTGAGAACAATACATCCACAAGAAATAATTCTCCGGTGCTAACTGACAACTCTACCAGATTCTTGCAGAACAAGATCTGGAATCTAGACATAGAAATAGAACACGGCTAACATCATGTAAGTATTTACCACTTTCTGCAGACATGAGCCTTTCTCGTCAAGGGACTAATCATTTTCAAACTATAATTGTATAAACATAAAAAGCTGCTATACAATACAAGAGCTGTGTAATAAAGAGCACCAAATGTGACCAATCAGTTCTGGTTTGGTTCTTTACGTCCTTTAATTGTTCAAAGGCCAATACCGGAAAATATGTGGTTAGGCTTTAACGGCAATCATTCAACACTGCTGAATAGGCTGTCCATAGTATCTTCAGTTCCAAGGATTGATCATTCTCGTGTCCATCTACTCATTAATCTCACCCAGGACGAAAGACAAGACATGTTTATAACTTTACAAAACCACCCCAACCCCACAAAAATTCGATTCTTTTAGAATATAAAATTCAAACTTGCTAACTAAGAAGTGGAACAAAACACAGAAATTCAACTCCATAAAAACCCAGTTACAAATAAACATTGACTTTTATTTCATGTCATCGTAATTGCAAATAACAAGTGCATAATTCAGATTATCATGTCGGCAGCTAACCATAGACCCCCCATATTCTCCATGAGCTGTGAAACTTGACAATAATAACAAAAAATGAAAAAAAAAATCAAATAAATGTTTCACATGGTACACGTTAGTTTCCCAATGATGAATGAAACATAGAAGAGGGGGAAAATATAGAATTCCCAGTAACATACATAAGCACAGCAAGCAAGTAACCTTACAAGGCAAAAACTATATACAGATGACAAACAAGAGCAGAATTTGCGATTAACTGTTATTAAAAGTATAAGAAGAACCTGAATTCGTGAAATTGAAAAGCAATTCGGCCAATGTTACAGAGAAATTTGCAATTGCAGCTTTGCAGCTTTGTAAAGTTAGCACTGAGCAGCCCCTGTTAATATTTTAAGCCAGCATAAACCATATCATATAAAAATATTATTAAACTATGATATTATAATGTTGTTGCTTTTATTTTATTTTGAAATCGAGCAATCAATATTAGAAAGAGAGAGAGCGCCAAAACTATAGAAGAATTAAAGTGCACGCAAAAGGGACGTGTGATTCCAAAATGTGAAATCATTTTACTATTACGTATTTCTTTTTTCATGCAAAGCTTTGTACTATGATAAAAGAAAAAAAATATATATATATATATGATAAAGTGATTAAATGGTGAAAAAAAAATGAAAATATAATATGAGAAAAAATATTTTATAAATAAAATAACTCTTACAAAAATAGTAAGGGGATGAGAAAGAGTCGAAAGTGTAAAAGCTTTGAGCGCTTGACGACAAAAGAGGTGCACGGGTGGTCTGGCAAACGTACTCATATTTATTTTAATTTTTAATTACCTTTTTATCTTTTTTGTCTCTCAACAAAAAACATTTTCCCTTATTTTTTTTTTTTTTAACAAATTAGTGGTTTTAATGATAAAAACATACTGTTATTACAAATATTACTCTTAGTTTTATAACGATAAAAATAAATAAAACTTACTATACCCTAGTCCTGTCTTTATAGAAAAATTAACATCCGTGAGTAACACGTTTAACAGTCCTTCCATCTACTTTTGACAACATCAAATAGAGCATTGATGATTGATAAATGAACCACACTAAAATTAGAAGAGATAAAATATTTAATTAAGCAAATAAAAATAAATCGAAACTTTAAATAAAGATAAAAGAATATAGTTAAATATTTATTTAATAATTTTTTTTATCAAAGAAGAGTATTATTTTATATAAACTAGATTGAAACTTTATTAAAATCAGATTCGAAAAGCTTGTGTTAAATCAAGATTGATATTTGTAAAGGAATACATGAGTGCAAAAGGAATATTTGGAAAAATATATTTTACCGGAAATAAGTAAAAAAATATTTGCATATGCATATGTGTCGCGAGAGACGCGTGTTAATTAAATTAACAATTATAGCATTTTAATTTGATAGTTAAATTATTAGTAGACTATCGTAATCTTGAGATAAATGTATTCCTTTTTTTTTTCTTCACCCAACATTATTGTTTTATTTACCTAAGAAAGAAAAAGAAAGTCATACACTTTATTACTCAACAATCGATCAATTATCATTTATGCGTGAGGCGTTTTTCATAAATGATTTTAAAAAAATAAAACCCAACTTAACTTTCATTACTATGTTTTGAAAATTTATTTATAAAATTCCTTAAAATACGTTTAACAATATTATAAAATTCTTTTATAATTTTTTAAACAAATTCTTCCTAATATTTCCTGTAAATTGAATAATGTCCTTAATAGTATCCCATACGTATATATTGACACTTTTTCATTTAAAAATATCTTAGAAGTCTAAAATATAAATCTTAAACAAGTTTCCCTTTTTATCTACCTGGAAATGAAAAACTGGCACAAACAGAAGGTAGTGCATGAAAAAAAAATAGAAATACCATAACATTACATTTTAAAGAAAACCTTTTTAAACTTACAAAATTAATATTTATTTTCCATGTTTTTTTGTTTTTAATCATTATGCAATGACATTAAAAATATATAGTTAAATAAAAGTTACCAATAAAGTAATATCATATATGTTTGTTATCACGATGCTGTAATTGTAAGTATTTTGTTAATTTAATATCAAAATCAGTTTCATATTACTAAAAATAATATATATATATATATATATATATATATATATATATATATATATATATATATAAATTCAACTTTATATGAAAATGTTTTCCCATGTAGTTAGGTTTCTAGTTCATTCAGTGTCAATTCTATGTTAAATATTTAAGTTGGGTTGTCCATATCTTCTTTTAAGCAAATTGATGTTTGCCTTTATTATTCTTAATTCTTATATCTATCACTTCTCTTTGCACTTTTCTATCTCAGAACGTGTTTAATGATGAAATATCATATTTACACGTTTTTATTAAGTCATTATTATAATATATTTTGGCTAAACAAATTTATGTTTCGAAATATTTAAAAAGGATATACCGAGATAGTATGCAAATGTCCTTTATAAGGAACACCTACTAATGTTTTTTATTCTTCTTCATCAATTATTTAATATTCCAATTGCTTATTGTAATATTCTATATTTTTTTTCATGGAATAGTAATTATATCTTAAAGGAAATTCTATAATATATTTAAATATAAATATTTATATATTCATCATATATTTTAAAATATACTTATCTAAGATTTAATAAAAATATCTTTATATAATTACAAAATAAAATTTATCTATCAACTTGTTGGAAAGTCACATTATCTATCAAATTTTTTTTATTTGTATTACACGATCATCACAAATTTAAAAATAAAACAAACATTACATAAAAAATAAGAGTAAGCTAGTGAGTTTTAAAAAAATATATATATTCATAAATTAAATTTCTATCACAACCTAACTATAACAAATCAAACTTTCATAATTCATCTCACACATCAGATCATCATTATCACATCTTTACAATAACTCATATCATTCATATATTGCCTCATTATCACATCTTTACAATAACTCATATCATTCATATATTGCCTCATTATCACATCTTTACAATAACTCATATCATTCATATATTGCCTTATACCTTATAAGGACATTAGATTCTCTACTTCCGAAAGACTCATACATTGAGTTAGACTCAAAGGTTTGCATCTGTCATATACCATTCATTTGTTCTGATTTGCTCATATTTCAAATCTCGGATACAGTTATGATCAGTTCTTATTTCAAACCTCAAATACACTTCCCATATCCATAGGATTAATCCATATGTCCTATCCCGATCAGCTCATATTTCAAACTCGGACATGGTCATATGAATTTCCTTCCACTCTCATCACCCGCCACCTGGTAATCTTCATCCATGTGAATCCAATATACCAGTAGAGTTAATACTATGTCTCCATCACCATTCCATATCACTCACAAACATTTATAGTACATCATACCATACATAACCATTCATTACATTCAATTCAAATTCATCCAATTCATATTTAATAAACAAATAATTATAATATCTATTTAAAACAGTCATACTAGATTTCCTTATCCAAATTCACAAAACAAGTAATTACAATATTGATAAAAAAAAACATATATCTAGCTTCCCTTACCCAAATTTACAAGACATGTAATTACAATATCTATAAAAAAAACATACATCTAGCTTTTTTTACTTCTTTATAATAGAAATACTCAAAAACTTTCAAAACCCAAAATTACAAACAACCTAACTTTATTCAATATTATTAAACTATATATAAGTTGTGTTGTGACTATCTTTTTTTAAGCAAATTAATGTTTGCTTTTATTATTCTTAATTCTTATATCAATCACTTATCTTTGCACTTTTTCTTAGAACATGTTTAAGGATGAAATATCTCA
>Ga0099825_1000227_pt1 | contig 51257 bp, 31 predicted proteins | sample SiratroredBW_FD_76838 | JGI IMG/M metagenome (GOLD analysis project Ga0099825, IMG submission 76838) | Root nodule microbial communities of legume samples collected from California, USA - Siratro red BW | ecosystem: Host-associated > Plants > Roots > Nodule | place: USA: California | collected...
GTGAAAAAAAATTGGACCACCACCGTCCTCCGCCACCAATCCACCACAACTACCTCTACAATCTAAAATTAAACTTACAATGATGCTTACCTTCCTTTCAATTGCTTGAATGGGTGCCAAAATGATAAAAGTTGAAGTTTGTGGGTTACGGTTTTCACGAACCGTGAATGGAGAACAATGATAGAGAACCAAGCCAACAACCAAGCAACTAAGGTGCACTCAATATAGATCTACATCGACAAACTGGGATACAAGCACTGAGAGTGGAGGTGGAGGTGGAGGGGGAGGTGCAGCTGCCGTCAAATGGGGTGTAGTGGCATGGGAACGGGGTGCAGGCAAAGTTGAAGAAGAAAGAATGTGAAGGGTGGTGGAGAGTATTGTGGAATATGAAATGTTTTAAAAAAGGTTAAATGGTAAATTTGCCTAAACTATGAAGGTGTAGGAAGATGATATGGAGGTGCAGGAAGAAGCAGTCGATTGTAAGGCGTAAAATACATTTCAAAATTTTTTGAACAAGCCATTTAAAGCAATTGCTTCTTGCACCCCACATTAACTTCGTACATCCCACCATGTTTTTTTGGAAAATGCCGGTCTTACTCTTGAATTATTGAAAGGGAGGATTATGAGTTCTGTGGGGGCGCGGTCCATGATGGTGCGGTGCATACTTCTTCAGCAAGGATTTTTGAATGTATGAGTGGGTGCAGATGTGGGGGAAGTGTTTTTCAGAAATCAAGTTTTTTTTTGTTACGAAAAACATTTCCAGAATAAAAAAAATGATTTTAGGAAAAGGTTTTTTGAAACATGTTTTCGAAAAATGATTTTCGAAAATGATTTTTTCATTTTGAAATTTATTTTCAAGAAACATATTCTGGAAAGCTCTTTCTGTAAATCATTTTTTATTTCGAAAAACCTTTTTCGACAATATGTTCTGGATGATGTTTTCTGAAACTACGGTGAAATCTGAAAAAAAAATTTGCTCCTCCGCCACTCTTCCATCAACGACGCCTCCTCCGCAACACCTCCTATAATGAAAACCGGTGCTTATCAAATAAACTCTAATCTTATTTTATCTTCACTAACAAGGGCATGAAAGTCCTTTCACATATTTGATGGGTGTAGGAAACCAATGTTGGATTGCAAGAAGAGTTCTCTAGAAAATCTTTCTAAACCACATTAAATGTGTGTCCAAGAGAGTTTTTCAAAAAGGAGATTTTTTTTGACTCTTCCTTTTTTTTGCCTGAAGTGTAGAGTTATTGTGATAGCCATGATCATAGAAACGATGACAACAACAGTAGATGGTACAGTGGAAGAAGAGTAGACGAGACAATTTTGTTATTTCATCCTAATTATGGAGGTGCAAGTTTAAAAGTATTTGGGTGCAGGAATTAATGGCACCAAGATATATGTATATTTTGGATATAAGGAAAAAAAAAATTCTTAACATAATCAACCAGTTTATCAACTTAAAAGTGAAAACAAGATTGAAAATCTTTAATATAAAATTAATGTCTGTTTTTTTGTTCTTGAATGATTCATATGGAAGCAAGCATGGATTTGATACATAGTTTTGTCAATTTTATAACATTTCATCCCTAAATCCTATCCAACAAAACAATTGGATATAAATGGAACCAATCCAAAACATATCACCATATGTTATTGATTGGTTAATATGAACTACTTTAATTAATTGATGATTAACTAACAATAATTAATTATATAGTTAAATATTTATTGTTTTTCATCTATTTATCCTTTTTTTTTTCTTGTGGGCTAAAACAGAGGGAAGAAAACCATCTTTGCTAGATAAGGATACACGAGAGCATAAAAAGGAAACCATGGTCTGCAATGGAATTTACGAAACCTTGACCTGACAAAATTTAATTTTTCAGTTAAAAAAAGAAAATTTTTAAAAAGAACATTGAGCACACAGATATGACAAGGAAATAGTGAAAGGAAATAGTGAAAGATGAAACCTATAATGTAATGTGAGACGTGGAACTTGTCATGGAACATTTAATCTGAAACTATAATATTATAGAATCCAACAACATAATACAATTAGTTGAGACTCATTATTTTTCTTAATAATCATAAAAGATTTTTTAATGACAATGTTGCCTTTAAAAAAATTGAGTGATTGCTTGGATGTCAGAAAGATAATTTCTCCTCTTAATTAAGCTATCAGTGTTAAAACACCACAGTAAACTATAATAATATCCTAAATTTTTGCAAAATTATATATGTGGTAACTAAATTAGGCAATTACTTCCTCCACCCCCATTTTTAACCTACACTCTTCCAATTGAATGAGATGATCAAGCTGCTCTTTTCATTTTTCCTCACTAAATTTTATTACTGTTTTTGGAGAAATTTCTTTTTCTAAAATATAAATATTTACTAAAAATTTTGTTCTAAAAACACTTGTTTCAGAATGTATATTATATATTTTAAAAAAATTATTTTGAAAATCTTGTTTGAAAATTTTATTCTAATCTGAAAAGTATATTTTAAGATGTATTTTAAAAAATTGTGGGATGCAGATTCAATGTAGTTCAGATCCAAGAAGTGCAGAAGCAATTGCCACAAGATTCGAAAGAACAATTTGATTTGAAAGACAGTGGCCATCATAACCTACTGAAGGCATTCATGGATGACATCATTTCGACTGAAACTACTAAGAAAAAACCATTCCTTCTCCTATGCCTGTCTATGCGACATCAACCTTAGAGTCGAAAAGTAGAAACTACAAAAGAAAGACAAAAAAAAAGCAGGGTCAACCATGTCACACTGCTCTAAAAGCAGTTTTGGTGTCCTCTATGTAGGTTTCGTCATCAGCTCTAGAACTCATGTGTAGTTGCTAAGCTATTCTTTGACCTTTGTTTCTTCTGAAAGAAAGAACAAATTTACCCAGTTAGATTACTGTAAACATAGAATACAAAGTCAAAGGAAAATAAGAGTAACACAGTGACGAAAACAATTGACTCAACAAAAATCCACTTCACTAACAAAAATAATATTTTTTTAGTGTATAATACAATGGAAAAAAGTACTCTTTCATAACATTCTTAGACTGACGATGCCACTAAAATTTTTTATTTCTTAAATTCAGTTGCCACTTCTCCCAAAGGGTTGGAAGTCCAGGTAAAGTAATATTATTTTGGTACCTACTTTTTCTTTGACAAGTTCCAACCACTTAAATTAATGCTAATTTAATGAGACCTCTGTTGCCCACAGAAACTAATTCCATTTAGGGAATTTTCAGAATAATTAATGCACAAGGGAAAAGAACAATTAACTGTAGACTATACATCCATCTTAGATCTGGTTCAAACTTTATATCTACAATCTCTATCAGTACTATTATTTTATACAAGGTGCATTTTAAAAGGATTATCCCATTAATTCAGTCACATCTCGCAATTAGAATATGCACATGGAAGAGGGGAGAAAAAACTGGTTGTTTTTAATAATTGTTCCTCAAGCCACAACTCCTTGGTTAACAGTTCTCCACAAAAATTCTAAAAACCTAAGACACGAGAGAGATCAAAATCATTAAAAAGGGAACAATCTACCTTTTCTTTGTAAGATTGGATGACTGCAAACAGCAATTTGTCTCCTGCTACATGTCTCACTCTTTGTATAAGTTCATGTCTTGAAATCTTATTCTCCTGTAGGATGAATCAATTAATGAGAAAAACAAACAAGGGACATGCTCAAACAAAAATGCAAACAAGAAAAAGTACTTACTTGTTTATCTTTGTAGAAGTTGGAGATGAGAGCAATATCAGGAGAAGGCAAAACCTTTGAAAGCACATAAATCAGAGCTGGAAATGGCATCCAAGGCGAAGCAGGTCTCATAATTTCTTCTACACTCTTCTCAATCTCTGCAAACCAAAGCACACCCATCATCTTAAAAATTAGCAAACAACATGGTAGAACAAAAACACACAAACAGCAATGTTTTCGATTCAAAATGGATACTCACCTTTGAAATAAAGAATCCTGAAGCTTACAACATATGCAGGCAAGACATGAGTGTTCATGCGGTTACTCCAAATTATATACCTGCTGGGAGCTGAAAAGCTATCCACCCCAGAATCATATTTCTCGGAACTGGGATAACATTGTTCTGTGCCATCTTCAACAAGTTCAGATCTCCCCAGAATAACACGGCACAGTAGTGCATGCCTCACATAGTCTTTCCCAAAAACACATTCTCTAATACTGCCGAAAACAAAAATCATATTTTTATTTTTAATTCAGAATCAACATAACAAATTGCGCAATTGGATGAAAAAATTGATTTTCAATTTTATAAAACAAACTATTAGATTAAAATTAGCAATATAAGTTAAATAAACACTGTATTCAATCTATTAACAATCCCAATCAATTCTTCAACTTCAACCTAAACCTAAACACACATTTACTTGAAAATATGAAAAGATTTAAAAGACGAACATTGGGAGAGGATTGTCATCGGAGGAGAGAAGTAGTTGAGGACCATGGAGGTGGCCAAACCCGTGAGAAACGATGTCGTTTACATCAGCTTCACCACGAGTTCCATACCAAGCATATTTCACATTGGCATTCCCTTCACGAAGCTTCGCCACCGCCCTCGCATGAACATGAAACGACTCCAGCCGTGCCTTGGAAACGGCATCTGCACATGCGTTTCGGTGAACGGACAGAACCTCCGTTTTGGGCCCGAGCAGGCCCAGCCCACGAATAAACCTTCTCTTGATAAGGTCATGAAGCCCATCACCTTCTGGAAGCCTAACCAAAGAAGCTTCTTCTTGTGGCATTGTCGCAGTGCCGGAAACACTGCTCTCGCAGTCTGAAACAACAGAATCTTCATCATGTGGAGGGGGTATGATGTGTTCCATAGTAGGATCGGCGGTAGAAAAGAAATGGTAGTATTGTTAGGAAGTGATGGAAATATGAGGAAGAGTGAGAAGAGAGAGAAACATAGATACACATGGGTTATTATTATAGTATTTAATATAGTACATGGTTTTCTTCTGTTTTGTGTTGCGTTGTTCGGTTTTGTATAGTTGCGATGGGCGGTGGAGACAGAGGGGAAAAGTGAGACTGTTGTTTAACGTTGGCGCTGCTTGTTTTGGTAAGAAGTATCCAGATTTGGAAATTAGGATAGCCCTTGTACGTACACGTGTGCATTCGGCTTTATGTATTATTGACGTTTTTTTATTATAGTTGCTGCAAGTGGACCTGTGATTTTAATTGCTGTGGAGTTGTGATTTTAACCCACTTTCGGTTTCAGACATTGTATCAAGATAATCTAATAGAAGATACACCAAATATAAATAATGGTAAGTGTATAAGGTCAGCTATAAAAATTAAAATATACATTTTCAAATTACCAAGATTAAGGATATAATCTAAATTATTACTATAAAAAGATTTCACTATATAAATGTTTCTTTAGTTTGGGTCCCAACAAAACGAAAAATAATCCTAAACATAATTCATGCTAAGTTTTCTTTGATTACATGCATCTAGGATAAGTCTCTTGCTTCCTAACTCACTCTCATAGTTTGTTTGTATCTTTGGGTACCCTGGGAGTTTGAGGATATATGAAAAAATTTAAATAGTATGTGGGTAAAATGTTAGATTCTATAACCTAGACAGAAGATATAATTTTATTTTAAATTATGTAATTTAAAAATATATATTGAATTCAAGAACTAAAATGTATTTTAAGATTTTAAATTAGATAATTTAAAATATACTTTTAAATTGGATTATAGAAAATGTATTTTTATATTGAAAAATACATTTTCAAACTATACAAATAAAAAATAATTTTTGAGTTATATAATAAAAATGTATTTATATATAAAAATATATTCAAAATTGTACAATTTAATATAATTTTACATTTGAAAATATATTTTTAATTATATAATAAGAATAAGTTTTTAGATTTTACTATCTGAAATATATTTATATACTTAAAAATATATTCAAAATGATATAGTTTAAATAATAGAATCACGGTTCCAAATTATTTAATTTATAATATACTTTAAATATTAAATTGTATAATTTATAATATATTTTTATATTATATAATTTAGAATATATTTTTGTATGGTTTAGTCCAAAATACACTTTTAATTATTTTTTTAATTTATAATGTTTTTTTAAAATTTGTAATGTAGTCTGAAATATTTTCAATTCATAAACAATTTTAAGTTTATATATATAAGAAGAAAAATCATAGTTTAAGAAAGAAAGAAAGAGGCTCAGGATGTCATTAATGCGTTCTGATTCTGCCTGTATAGTTTGGGAGAGGAAAAACCACCTCTTTGACATTAAATGGAAGTTTTATAGGATAAGGATAAACTTAGTCTTTTGTCTTATTTAAAAAAGTATTTTCTTATAGCATTGATTATTTTAATTTTTATTATTCATAAGCATTTCAGAAAATATAATTATTTAAGACCTAATTTAATACTAGTTATTTTCACATCGTGTTAATTTAATACTAGTTATTTTCACACGTGTTGTACCATTACCAATGGTGAATAGATTACAGTATGGCATAGGAGATCTTGTTATTTAACTGTTATTACCAAAAATGTTGTAAATTTATTCCAAGTCTAAAACAAATAACAATTAAGAGGGCTTATGTTTAGATTTGAAATCTTAGATATTTTTCAAATGAATGAATATGCATTTAAACAATTGCAATTTCAAAATAATACTTTATGTTGATCTTAAAAAACTGATTATTATTATTTAATATGCAAAGATAAATTTTATTCTTTAGCGATTTTAATTATTGATTTTCAAATAATTGCTTAAATAAGTTAACTTTTAGAAATCTAAAGAAATTTAAAAACATTCAAATTAATTTTAGATTTCAACTTGGCTGAAGTTGTAGAAAATTTAAGTGAATAAACTAATAAATAAAAACAAATTATGAATATCGTGCATTTATTTATTTTTAATTATGAGTTATATTAATTATGAGTTATAGTAAATAAAAGCCTAGTAAATTTTCAAACTAAAAATATGAAAGAGGAATAAATAAAAAATAATTGTTGAAAATAAATCATAATAACGTGCAGATCTGAGTATATTGAAAATAGAGTTGGGCAACCCACACAATCATAAATATTTCATTACCCTTTTTCATGGGTCATGTGACCTATCTCTATTTTTATCTCAATTTTTTTTTCAACTTCAAAAGAAGTACTTATTGTAATGTCTTTTAAAATTATTGATTTTTTTTTAAATTATTGATGTTGTTTCTCTAGATAACCTTTTGCAATGGTTCTTATATAAACTAATTGTGCTATTTTATTTTCCTTATGTTTACTAAACACTAAATATTGGTCTTGATTCTGTCACTTCTAAAAGGAACTATCTCCAATTTATGCAATTTTTTAATAAAAAATGGCTATATTTATCTTTTAAGAAATAATTTTTATTTTGATTTTAATTAATTCACAATCTCTAATTTCGACTGTTTTTATTCTTAATCCCATAATTCCTAATTTTCTAATATAATTTGTGGCTATTCATAGTTTAGAGATGGTAATATTAGAATATCAATATTTTTTAATTTTAATTTATGTTTTTCTCTGTTTGGAAATTAGAGATTAGGATCATTCAATCTCTTCGGAAACTCCAGTCTTTTAGGAACAATTTCTTCACTGATTTTCAATTCTTTCTCTTAATCCAATTATAGTATGGGTAAGAAGAAATTCAAGGAACCATACACAAACCCCTCAAACTAACATTGTTTGATCCCATTCCATCCTTTTAGTCAAGCTGAGTGATTCTTCCTGCACCTCCATACTAATAACCATTTTACAAAAATATCCTTTTGATATTTTTAAAAATCCATTTTACCCTTTTCATACCTTCATCATCTCCTCCTTTCATCCTTTGATCATTTCAGCCTCCAACGACCCTGCACCTCCATACCTCCATACGCAGGTTCCTGCACCTTCAAAATTTTTTCCAGTGTTCTCCTTTGCACTAGAGAAAAGCTTGAACACCACAAAAATTTCACCATTGTATCCTCCATCAACCTCCATCCACTCTCCACAGGCACCACAAAAAATAAAAAAACATTTTTAAAACACATTGCGGGTTTTACAACCCACAATGTAAAATTTTTTTCAAATACATTGAGGGTTGTAAAACCCGCAATGTATTTTCTTAAGATTTTTACATTGTGGGTTGTAGAACCTGCAAGCCAAAATTTTTTATAAAAATACATTACGGGTTCTACAACCAACCCGCAATTCATTTTTGAAACTTTTTTGAATTGCGGGTTGTACAACCCGCAATGTGTTTCAAAATTTTTTATATTGCGGGTTGTAGAATCCGCAACAGTGAAGGTGCGCCCCAATTTGTTACGGATTCTACAACCCGCAACGCTTTTCAAAAGACATTAACATTGCGGTTTGGAGAACCCGCGAACTGAAAAAAAAAAATTGGAACGCACCGTCGACGATGAACACTGCAACCTCCTTCTTTCTCCCAACCTCCTTCCTCCTCCCAACAACAGTTTCCTTCTTTAGTAACTCCTATAACAGTCTTCTTCCACCTCTGTAATCTCTCTACATTGCTCTCACAATCCTAAACCTTTATCAATGTCTCTACTGTCACCAACGCAGCATCTCTGAATGTACTGTACCTTTATGCTTCTCTTTTAAAACGAAGGACATTTTGGTCTTTCTCTTATGTCTAAAATTAGAATTTTGAAAAACTATAGAGGTGCAGGAAGTCGCCATAGAAAGAATCACTCAGTCAAGCTCGTCAAGCTCTTCAGTAATGAGTGGGTCAGCCATTGACACTACAACCATTGTAACCTCTCTTTTATTCCATGACAATCCATTTCAACTCATATCCTAAGGAAATCTCGAGATTCATGGTATTAGTGACAAAAAGTGTAAAATGAACAGACAAAAACACAACTCTTGAATTACGTTTATGTAATGGAAGTTTTGGAGATCAGATAAGAGAAAATAGGAAATGTAGTTCTAATGAAAGATAAGAAGGAGAGCTCCTTTTTGGCTCAAAAGAGAATGGGAAAAGAGACTAAGTTGAAATAGAAAGATGAAAAAAATTATATGAGGAGGCAGTGAACAAAGGTGAGCAATGCTAGACCTCAATAGTAAATAAATTTTCTTTCTCTTTAATATATCAAAAAGATCATTCGCACATATGTGAGGAGAGAGTTAGTTATATTTGTAAAACCTTTGCTTTTACTAAAGTTTTCTTAGTAAGGAAAGTTCAAATTTTATAAACTTTTTAGAGAGCTTTTCTTATATCTTTAAAACAATATTTTTTGTTGTTGTTGTAGCTACTGGAAAAATTAATTGAGTTTAAGGAAGAAGTGAATTAAATTTTATAGAATTTAGAATTTTGTAAGAAAGTTGTAATAAATGTTATTTAATCCTCCTTAATATGAATTTAATTCAAATATGAATGAAAAGAAACATTAAAAAGAGATAATAATAGCAAAAATTATACTGATTCATCTTCAAAAAGAGATATATACAACTTCTTATATATAACTTCTTAATCACTCGGATTAAGTAAATCCACTAATTTCAAAATTTTCAAAATACAAAAACATTTAAAACTTTTTGAAATTTGTGTAATAGGTTATATGATATCAAGCAATTAGAACAATAACTTTTAAGTTAACAAATGATCTATCAATTGTTTTGTCTAAAGATTGCTGTAAATATTTCCTTCTTTTATTAATGAAGTACAATAACATGCAATCAAGAAGAATAAAAGAAAAAAGAAATTACTCTTTTATCTTTATACTCATTCGTCTGATAGTGCAAACTATGTCTAATTTTTAATCAAATAATTATGTTTCACTTTGCAGAGTAGTGTTATAAGTTACAAATTGATTATTATTTTGAACACAACCAGTCTTGGCTAAAAATCAAGTGTTATTTGAACACTTAGTCACTCTTGGATAAAAATCTCAAGTATTGTTTTGAATGAGCCACTCCTACTTAAAAGTCGATATTGTTTACATCTCGACTCGACCCATTTCTGACTCACCAACTAAGTACTCTTTAGAATGCTACCATTCATGGTTAAAGACTTAGTACTGTTTAGTCGCTTCTAGTTAAGATAGATTATTCTTTAGACAATAGTCACTCTTAGTTGAGGCAATGGGTATTCTTGGAACTTAGTCACTCTTGACAAACAAACAAAGTTTATATGAAAGTGTGATCATAAAGATCATAAGAGCTTGCTCATTAGAGAGTTTTAGTGTCTTACTATGTATGCAACTATATTCACTTTCTTCTAGTTTGCTAGCCAAACACAACAATATTGCTTTTTCAAAGATTTTAATGTTCCAGAAAGAATTTATGTTTTGACACTTTTCACTTGATCACTTCTCTTGACTTCTTATCTAAAAAATAACTCTGTATAGAGCTCGGAAGAAAGAGTCCTCGCAAATCCTTTTCTAATCGTTTTTTCACTTGATCACATCTCTTGACTTCTTATCTAGAAAATAACTTTATATAGAGCTCGAAAGAATGAGTCATTGCAAATCTTTTTCTGACAATTGAGAGCTTTTAAACTTGACTAGTTTTATTTTTTTCGTTGGTCAACCGTGGACGTAGAAGTGTATTAAATATGCTCCATGGCGGGGGGAGGTGAGTTGGTTCTCAAATCTTTTTAAAAAAAATGATCCCTTTCTTGAAGTTCCTTTTAAAACTCTTTTAAGATAAATGCAATTATATTAGAAGCAAGATTGGTATATCATTGGATTGCATCATAAATAAAAGATAAGCAAAGAAATATTGCACAAGATATTTTATACTGGTTCAAATCAACTATATCCAGTTTCAAGAATTAAACCTTACAATCAACTCTTGAAACTTTCAATAGGATATCATCCCTATTAATCCTTTTCCGCACAAAAGAAGTATGCCTTATCAACTCTTGATCTCAAAGAATCAAACATTGAAACAATTCAATTACAACAACAAAGAGTACAAGGAAAAATATTACCAAAAGTTCAAAACATAAACACACAAGGTTCAGGAATGCACAACCTTGATTAAGAAATCTTAATAGTAAAAATGAAAGTGAGAAAATGATTAGAAAAACTCAGTTTTGAATGCTTTTGATCGTAAATGTGTTATTTAAAAACATTGAGCCAAGTGTTCTATTTATAGATTTAGGAAATACTGAATAAAAACTGTGTTGATACAATTGATTATTCTTCTAAAAATATCAATTATAATGTTTTATGGTTTGATCGATTATAACATGCATTGATCAATTAAAACTGTTGAGACATGATTTCCCAACTTTCTAGTTTAATCAATTACACAAGAGACAATCGAATATCTTGTTCTAAACCTAATCAAGAACAATTTATTGTATTATAAAAACACATAATTGATTATTATTTTCATAAAACCTTGTTTGAAAGACTCAAACATTATGAAATAAAAAACAATATAAAACATCTACAATATCTTCATGTTCCATCATGATCATCATCATCACAAAACATCTTCACTTGAGACATTCTTCAAGACAACCCATACAAGGCAAATAGTTGACATAAGTTTGTGTTAGGGATTGTTCAAACAAAACAAAACATCTCTAGCTCGTATCCAAAGTGATCTTAATGTAGACTTGTGTTTTGCGTGAATCATTTTGATGGATAAAAGATGAAGATTCCTTACAACATAGTAATAAATTCAAAGAATGTTTTCATTAGGTACAACATAAAGTTAAAGTCTATATGCACTTATGGTCTAATGAAGGTTTCACTTAAGTGAAAACTACAAGATACAATATCATTTATCAGATAAAACACTTTTGTCCAATATGATCTACTTGTTTTTCATATTTTAACATATTTCAGATGATTCTTGATGCTTCTTACTTTGTTGTGACAACAACTTCATTAAAACTATAAGAATATTGAACTTTTTCTCTAACAACTGTAGTCATTTGTGAAAAATATGTTAAAATACTAGAAGGAAGGATTGGATTATAATTTAAAACCTTTATGAAATTTTTGCAATGTATTGTTTTATATCAAATAGTCCAACAATGGTTTTATGATCACAGATGATCTATTGAAAATATTTTCTAAAGATTTAGTTGTAAATCTCTCTTTCTTTTGTTGATGCATTATAATAATATATAATGAATATAAAATAAGAAATTACTCTTTTGTTTTTTTTATAATGATTCATCTTATAATAATCTACATCCTATTCTCAATTAACATATTGAATTACACTATCTAAACTTTTAATTTAAATTACAAATTAAGTATTATTTGAAGCATAAATGCTCATAGCTAAAAATTCTTATCATTTAAACACTCAACATTCCTAACTAAGACTACATATAAATATTGTTTGAATCTTAATCACTCTTAACTAACTCATTAAATAAATTTTTGTAAATCCGTTTGATAAATTATACATTTTTCTTCTCTTTCACAACCTAATACACATGTCTTCCTTGCTTATTACTCATTTGCTATATCAAACCTTAATATGACATCAACAAATCTAAACTTAAATACTTATACCTATTCAAATAAGTCATTCTAGATACCAAATACATATACAAATATAATACAACGCAAAAAAAAAAAAAAAGAAATGTCATATATCACATTCTTTACACAATAGTGACATTAATTTTACTATAATCTTTTTAACTAATTCTTGTTATTGGTTCAAATTTCATGACATGAAAATTTTTATCTATATCAATAATCATACAACTTTATTTTATATTTTACTCCAAAATTAATAATCTATTTCGTAAAAAAAAAATTTCATTATAACTTTCAAATACGTAATCATTTATGTTAGCACATTACTTTATTTTCTAAATTACACAATTTAAGATATAAATTTCAAATTTAATTTACTTTATCAATTAAGTCAATTCAAAACATATCATTCGACTTTCTACATTCTACATTGTAAAATCTATAACTACGGTCCTTTTTATTCCAAACTATTTCAATAAAAACACTTTCCAATTACACAATACAAAAACTAGTTTGAAAAAGAGTGACAAACTCATTGCTAGTCAAATACATCGAAAAAGAATGCCGAATACTTGCCAAAGGAGTTAACTAACTTCAACCTTTATAAAACCTTGATCTCCAAGAATATCTGTTGCCTAAAGCTGAAGCTGAAATGAAGGAGCAACAGAAATGGAGTTTTAGAGCTTCAAAAAGAGATAAACCACAGACAAAATGGGTATTTGAATAAAATAAGTGGGGTAGAAGGAAGGTATGAGGTGCATAAAGTAATAGCCTTATTAGAAAAATATCAATAGTGACTATCCTCTTTTTGTCGATTATTATTGAAGTAAAAATTGTTAAGAAATAACCATTATCTAGAATATAAAAATATTTTCAATCCTCCTAACGAACAACTTGTGCCTTGTATTGTGAAACAAGACTAATTTGGTCCATGTTCTACCCCACAATTAATAAATTTCATCAGCAATAAAAGCTAAGAATGTCACCACCATAAGAGATTTTCTGGCAGTGTTGTTTTTAATTGAAGGGTTGGTGGAAGGGATGGATTAAGTAAGCAGGTGATACGAATAGGCTATTCCTTTCGTATCCTATAACATACAACAATTTACAACTCACCGAACAAAATTTCAAAAAATAATACAACAAAAAAAAATGAAAGAAACTGGTCACACTATACTAATCGAGGAGCAAAAGTCCAACGACAAAGATAAAAGCCGCCAATACAAGATCATTCAGTATCCAGGGGTATAAAGAAGGGTGCTAATTATAACCAAGCCGCCCAACCATGAAACATTTGACATAATCGCTCAGAATCAGTTGCATCTTGGATGAGTTGTTGCACCTGCAAGTAAAGGTAGCAACCATAACTTTTTTTTTCATGGGATATTGGAATATGTACATTTAGACTGCAACCAACAGTACAAGTAGCCAGATCGTATTTACAAATTGTTGGCAATTGAAGAACTATATTCTCCACTAAGATGGATGTATCTGTGTATGAGTGGTCGAAAAAGAATGCACAATGTATCTAACAGGTTAAACTCATAAAGCGTAACACCACTCATTTTGACAAGTTTATGTTCCAACTTCAAATTTTCCCATTTTCATCACTAAAAAGTGAACATACATTATCCAACCCACTTTATCAGCTAATATTCGATGAAGAAAAAAGAAAGAAAACGAAATAGTCCTTATGTAGTCAGTTGGCAGAGATATGCCAAAAAAATACCTGCCCATGGATGCTACGCAGTTCACCATCTTCATACCCATCTAGCTTTTGCTTGACACGTAGAAGGGCGCGTGTAGCATCCTTATTTCCTTGGTAATCATTTTGTGGTTGCTCCAATCTTGTATCAAAATCATCATCCAAATCCTGTGGAAAAAGGAGAAAGGTCACGCTGCATGTAAATCAAGTAATACAAGTTGAACATATTTACAACCAGACCAAAATCGACAACCAGCAACATTAAAAAGGAATATCCACGTCACTATGCTAAAGGCAAATTTAGGTTAGCAGCCCTGTTATACACTTATTTCCACAACTTATGATAAGTGCTAATTTATGCTAGTCAACGAACAGTCATGAGATCCTTAACATTTATTAAATAAAGAAAATAACATAAGATAGTCTAGAAACCTGCAGACACCGTACCTTTTGACGCTGCAAAGCTTTCAGAGGAGATAAAGCCCACTTATAAAGAGGATCGTGTATAAAAACCTGCAGAGGACACTCATCTTTAGGAAGAGATTATAGAAAGGGAATTTCAATTCATACTAACAAAAATTGACTGAAGTATGATTACTTCCACAATCGTCAGCAATGCTTCTTTGTTTGTCCGCATGACAGACAGTGTTTCCTCACAACATCTTCGGAAAACCCCCTCTACTCCAGTTACACCCATTCCATCAATTATGTCTCTTGTAAGCCTAAAGGGAACCTGCCAGCAGTTACAGGTGATATCAAAAATCCAGATGAAGTATGGAAATAAGTGCATGACTCAAGGAACTACATACCCGTTCTGGGGTTTTAAGCATCAAGCCTTGTTCAAAAGCAACACCAAGATCTATGTGAACAACCTCTGCAGTCGCCTGATCAATTAAAATATTCATTGAATGTCGATCTCCAAGGCCCACGATATAGCCAACCTGAATATGAATAACATAAGTATACCAAGGAGTCAGAGAAAAAAAAAAATACTAAAAGGTTATTTTAAAATAAAAAGAGAAATTATATATAAATAGTGGATCGAGATCACATGAATGGGCAACATATGAACGGCTAGTTCAGAATAGTATTCATTCCAACATGGTTGCACTATCCCAAAACTGTAGATATTTTCCTTCAGAATTGGGGAAAAAAAATATAAAACCTTCAAACAGGCGCACTTGATACCTTTAAGACATATTCAGGTCTGACAGTCCATATGTTGCAAAAATAAGCATGCATGAAAAAGTAGAATGCTATTACCATAGAACTAGCAGCAACACTTCGAGAATACGCAAGTCTCTTTTCAAACCACTCAGCTGGTTGTAGAAATCTCTCCAAGAAAAAGTAATGCATAACAGGCCTGCATGACAATATGATTAAGCAATGAAGCTGATCACGTGATCTGGGTCCTCTAAAATATAAGGATAGGAAAGTTACCTGAAATTATTGCAAACTTCCTGGAATGCTTTGCGCTTGTCCCTCTCCTATCAAGAAAACATCAAACGTAGTATTATTCTATTTGACTTAAAAAATTAAAAGGTATTAAAATAAATAGCTTGTCCCTCTCCTATCAAGAAAACATCAAACGTAGTATTATTCTATTTGACATAAAAAAATAAAAGGTATTAAAATAAATAGCTTTTTTTTTATATATTTATGCCATCAGTCTGTATTTTCATTTTTTTGGTTTGCATTGAATTTGTCAACGCATAGTTTAATTGTAAAACGATTGTGAACAGTTTGAAAATGATTTTCACTTGATCATGCATAAGCACTAAAAGATCCCCAACATTATTAACTAAGGTACTGCCTTACCAATTTCGAAGATACAAACTATAATTGTAGCCTAATTTAAAGCCATTTTTATGATGGTGATGAATATTTGAGTATGAATGAAAGAGTTTCACCCGTTCTCGGAAATGATAATTTTTTTGAGCTTTAGTCCATAGGTATTATTTATAAAGTCTAAACAGTTCCTATTCTTATCACACCCCTCCATAGATGATTTATTCGCTATACAACGATCACTTCATATATAGAGACTATGCCAGAGACTGCTCCCATCAGACACTTCTGGTCACTCGGGGCCTTTGGGAATTTATCCAATTCATCGTATCTTCAAGTCAGTCGATTTGAAAGTTGGTTCAGCTTCAATGTAAAATGCAGGTAGAAAAAATGTGGACTTAGATGCATCTAATGCAAACTATAGCTATTGATGTCTCCTAGACTACTCCTAGACTACACAATTCTTTTGGTCATACCTTTTCCTCTTTACTTTTTATATTCCCATATGCAATGATGGAGATGGAGTACTTGGGATGAGCAAAATTCTAAAACTACGCAACCAAAAGGTTTCAAACTAGGGGAACAAAATTAGGATCAACGACCCTAAGAGTTTGGAAGATTTCTTCAGAAAAGGTTTTGGCACCGCTGTATCCTACATCCACTCTAGTTTATTTCAAAGTATCCGGAAGGTGTAATGTCATCTACCTAAAGGAGGAAAATAACTTTTCTCTCTTGTTTCAAAGAAATAAGTGGCTCAAGAGGAATGGAAAGAAACATCTTATATTTGATCTCGAAGTCCTGATATGGTGCTTCTTCTTCAAATCCTGGATGGGTGATCACTAGTAGGAATGACATAATAGTAATCCAAGTTCCACACGGCCAAAGAAGAATAAAAAATAAGAGAAGAAAGCTTAGGGGTAAGGAAAAGGTTCACATCAGTATTGTGGTCATTGGCCATGTCGACTCTGAGAAGTACACTACAACCGGCCATCTGATCTACAAACTTGAAAGCATTGACAAGCGTTTGATTAAGAGGTTCGAGAAGGAAGCTGCTAGGATGAACAAGAGGCCATACAAGTATGCCTGGGTGGTTGACAAGCTCAAGGACAAAAATAGGGAGGAAAGACAAAGGGAAGAGTGATGCCTTAAATCAATTGATTCGTCATGGTAGAGAAGAAAAACGGTGGATGACTGAACTCGAGCTTCAGATGAATGTCCCAAGAAGCAAGCAGTACAACCGCATGTTTCAATGAGAACATCGAAAAAATCAAATTCAGCTCCACATAAGATAGCCAAAGTACGATTGAGCAAAATCGACATGATATATTTGCTCACATTTTGAGCAAACATCATAATTTGCAAGAACATTCTATGGTATTAATAAGAGGTAGAGTGAAAGATTTTCCAAGTGTGAAATCCTATTGTATTCGAGGAGTCAAGGATTTGTTGGGAATTCTGGATTGCAGAATAGGTAGATCCAAATATGGTGCACAAAACCCAAATCTCTATGAATGGAAAAGGCGTGCTTCGGATCAGGAGTAATCACTAGTGATAGGTTAAAAATAGGGAGGAAGGACAAAGGAAAGAGCGATGCCTACATTAAATCAGATGCTTTGCACACCTTTTTTTTTTTTTTTTTTATCTGTTTTTGGTTTATAAGCGAGGTGGCCTCACCTCTAATTTTGGTGGGGGGGTTTTTTTACCATCTACTTTGGTTTTTTAGCACAAAGTTTAGAAGAAAGAAGCCTATTTTTCTTTCTTTTTTCTTTAATAACATTATGATTTTATATATTTTACAAATACTAGATCCATGCTACTTCCTTGTCGAGTTGTTTCTCATCCTATTAATAGCTTGTCATCTTTATTTGTTCTTTGATTTTGATATTTTCTTGGATTTCATTATTTTTTGTGGTGCTCCTTTCCCCAATCTTCTTTCATCAAAAAATGGGTGAATGGGGATTCAGTTTGACCGATTTGCTATTTCTTAGACTATATGGTATATTATTATCTTTTCTTCATTAGAATAGAATTTATATATAAAAAAAGAAGGATCTAGAATATAACCACTCTTCTATTTGATACCTTTTTTTTGGTATCACTTTTGAGTCTTCTGTATTTAGACTACGGTCTAGATCAAATATGATACAGTCAACCTTCCTTTCCGCAGCTGCGTCTCTTCTCTTTTTTTTCGGAAAGTGGAACTGAACTAATAATTACATGTTTCGTATATATCATCATAAGTTGTTTTATAGGGTATTTACTAGCTCAATCAATAATTACATTTTCCCTTCTGAGTTCTATTTTCCTTCTATCAAATGGAATCTTCGTGACCTTATTTTCTTTGAAAGCCCAAAGGAGCAATGAGCCCTTGGCCGTAGCACTGCTCACCAATATTGTTTGAAAATTGCCTCAACTGCAATTCCCCTGGGTCTGCGTTAACTAGCGTCTCTTCGGGCTGCCTTAATTACTGCTTAAAGGGAGTGTGTTTAGTTCTACATTGACTATAGACATTGTTTAAACAGAAATTATGAAGTTCGGATATTCCACACCTTACAGTCCAGTTATGTAGGATTCAATTTTAGGTCCTAATCCAAACTCTAAGACTTTTTATATTTTATAGTAAACAGTTTTTTCTCCCCTGCCACTCAATTCTTTTCAGATATAAATTCAGATTGTCATCACCTTAGAAAACTATGAAACAAACAATATATAATTACCAAGTTGACATAAGTACTTAAATATTATTTTCTTACATTTGCCATGTGCTCTAGGCATTTAAGGAATGACCGATCTCCCATTCCATAGCGACCATGAGCACCTCCATTTTTCATTCTGAAAGTTGAAGAAAGACTGTTAGATATAAAGCCATTCATGGCATAGTATTAGTCTATGACCATATGGTCTTGATATTGATCCATGTTCCCTAATACATGTAATAATTTAGCAAAGGTAGGGTAAATAGTGCATTGTCCATTTTTCAAGCCCAAAGGGTTTTTTTTGATAGAAGTGGGAATATAAAACCATTCGTGTACTTTCACCCAATAGCTTTTGGGAAAGTTGGTTTACAACATGAATCAGTTGCTTCAAAGATAAAAAGAACAAGAAATTGTGCAGCAAAACTTGTCTTTCTTTGACTGACCTCCCTATAAGGTATTCACCGAGAGGAAGAGTTCCATTAACCCACTCAAGAACACCAGCACTTGGAGTAAAAGGAACAACCTGTTTCATAAAAAGTGAAAATTCTAAACCATTTTAAGAATTTAATCTCTTCCTGCCATAACTTCGAAACTATAGCACAATATAGACAATATAAAGTTAAAAATAATTACATATGATCCTCAAGTACATCCCTCTTTGGAGTTAAGTTTATAAATGCTTACAACCAGCAAAAAAAAATGGACGTTCTTTTGATTTTTCAGGCAGGAAAAATATGGAGCGGCATTTTAATTTCAGGCCAAGAAAATTTTTGAGAAAGTAGCTTTTCTAGTGCAAGGAAAACAATTATATGAAAAAACTATCATCGGAGCAAGATCATTCAGCAAAAGCATAGTATGTGAAGTAAACAGGCAATTCTCTAAGTCATGAGTAATGAAAAATTAATGAAACTCCCATCTCACTTTACTTGTTTCTCCCTGAAACTGTTTCCCGACAGTTTCTATTGATGACAGTGTTACAATTCACCAGTACCAAAGACGGAGAACTTTAAAACAGCAGAATATACCTTGTAGGTCCGTACTCCTAGCCTTCTTTTCCATGTATCTTGATGGTTCCTGAGGAATGTGTTGACTAAACCAAAGAATTGTTCCATTACCTACAAGAAATGAGCAGTTTAATATAACCATCAAAATAAGCAACAAATATGAGCAAAACAAGATTCCTTAAGACGTGCAGATTCCCCTGTAGAAAAATGTGAATAAAGCAAGAGATAACATTTCTGACGCTATGACTAAGAAGATATACCGAAATGTCTAACTTGGACAAGCCAAAAAAGTTTTCAAAAATAGGATATATAGACTGAGACCTTTAGATGACATTTTAGTTAGGTTTATACAGATTTCTGCGTCCCTATACATTACCTTGACTTAGGTATTGGTTTCTCTTTAAAATTTGGTTTAGTACCCATAATTCTAAAATTTTGGTTTTAATCCGTACTGTAAGCAATATGCCAAAACATTTCCCCTCCGGAGACAGTCATTAGGACTGTTTGATATATATCACATGACTAAACCAGAACAAAAAATTATATATGAATACCAAAAACTAATATTTTAAAGTATAGGAACCAAAATAAAAATTGAGGTAAATTATGCGGGCTAAAAATGTATTTAAAGCTTTAATTTAATATTATAATTAACAAAAAGTAGTGTTTTAAAACAAATTTCTCTAATAAGCTTCAGAGGTGATTTTTTTTTTTATTTCTAAACATGGACAAATAAATTATTTGGCACAACTTCAACAATAGATCTGTTAGATGTAACGAGCTTAGTTGATGTGTTTTGTATGATTCATATCTATAAATACATAACCTATGTGTTCATTATATACAAGAGATTAATCCTAAACCTCTTTCTACATTATGTTAACAAAATGCAAAAAAGATTACAAAGCAAGGGATAAAGGTAAAAGAATTCTTACAGCATCCTGTCTTAGGTCATCATTTCCAGATTTTGCGAGCTGCCGATATCTGCAGCCATCAGAACCAAAGCATTCAACAACTTTTGGAGCATTTATACCATTCATTATCCTGCACACCAAACCAGCACAAAGTAGATTGATGCATCAAATTTCGCATCCTAGAAAAATTCTCTCTATATGCTATAAATGCTTTATACTTACATAACTGAATCTGCTAGTCCTTTAAAGTAAGGAAAAGTGCCCTCACGATACTGACAACTATGATCAATTGATATTGTAGCTGTCACGACAGGTACCTAAATGTCCGAAGTACATGCAAATTTAAAAGTTTAGCTGTTGACAATGTATGTTCAATGCTCATATAAATATATACAACCAAAATATAATAGAAAATGTATACACAGGCAGGCAAAATTCTAAGAAAGAAAGATCAAGTAAAAATCTTCTGAACTATGACTTTTCAGAGACCGCTCTGGTCTTCCTGAATTTAGATTTTCTTAGTGGGTTTGGTATGACCACCACTTTTGTTGTTTCTTTACTTTTTTAATAATATTTAGATATGCTGCACCTGATTGTTACAAGCTAGAGTGCCAACCTGGTTGGAATTGTAGCTAGTATAGTGATGCCTAAGCACACCTGTTTCATTTTCTATTTTAAGTTTTTAAATATTCTGAGTTTATGCCTTAATCCTCTTCATATGTTGGACAGTTCAATTGCTGAAGTCGTCCAACTATGCAAAGATGTTTTTTGATATTTATTTTTAGTTACTTACGAGTTAGTTATTTTCTGTCAACTATCTTTGCAGAACCATTGTATATAAGGTTGCTTGTGTAACTAAATAGTATACAAGAAGATTGTAATTCTTAGAGCGTTTGTTGCAATTCTCTAAGTGAATCTTTGACATTTTTTTTTCTGTTTATTGCAATTCTATAGTCATCCAGCAGATTTGTCTAGTATAAAGAGAATTCTTTTCTTAATTTGTTTTTGTGTTCTTTCTTCCCTGTGCATTCTGTGTTGTTTGTTTATTCCTGCCCATTTGATACCACGATCACCAACTTTCTCAAATATACCATAATCCAAAATCTTAGAGCAATTCACCGTTTCAATCGACACATGTTATTGTGATGTGAGTTACATTACAAAGCAATGTTTAAATATATTCACCAGAATATTACACACATGTTTGAAGCTTTATACTTATTGGTTTCACCACCTCTCAAATCCAATTAATATTTTGGTTTCACAAAAATATCCCCATACTTTGCTATTTAAGAATATATGTTGTTTACCCTACAATACAAGTCAACTAAATTATGGTCACAGAATTTCTATTATTTCTCAAATGTATTAGATTTTTAAAATTCATAATCGCAGACTTTAGAGTAAATATTACATTAACTGTTGATATCATTTCCAATTATTGCATGTGGACCTCAAGTGTGTATGTATTATTGGTAACAAAACACATCCAGAACAAGTTTTAGAAGAAATAACATTCGAAGGTTACCCATACTAGAAAATGTTATTGGAAATGTCACCATTTTGGGCACGCAATCAATATAGCTATTAATTTTTCCCAATGTCTAGTCTCCAAAAGTTGTCCCCAAACAACCACCATTCAGTCATTGCATCAACCAGAAAGCTCCATTGTCACATAGAAATTTAGCAAGCCACTTACAAGTTCTAGCATCGGCAGATTACGCAAGTCCCTCGGTAGTGTCACCTTTTTATTGGTATCCTGTATAAACAGTCCAATCAGAAGGCTGTAAAACTAAAGATTTTCAGGTTACTAGGCAAGGCAATGATAGAAATAACTTCAAATGTATTCATGGTCATAAGAAAGAATGGATATGAAATATATAAAAAACATGTCACCTCGCTCTTTATTTCCATCTCAGCAAGTCTGATATAAATCTCCACCATTTGTTTCATCTACATATGTAAGAAACAGTTTGAAGGTAATTGATTGCTAATTGGAACTAAGAAAATATAGAATACAAAGGGTGAAGTTACTTGTTGAATGATAGCTCCATGATAAGATGACAACTCATTTAGAAGATTTTCAGCTGCAAGCTTTTTGTCCATATCAACCACGAATGAACTTTTACTACGCTGTTTGTCCTTGATACGGTCACCGTTTGCCAAAGCCAGAAGCTAAATAGAGAATAGATAATGAAAATACTTTTCATCAGACAATTACTGTTAAAAGCATGTAAGGCCTAAAACACATTCAACAATTGCCACAGAAAAGAATTTCTTATTGAAACAAGTACAGCCAAACAAAACAAGTTTGGTTTATGGTTTCCCTTAATCTCAAGTTTTTCTTTTAAAAATAATAAAAAAAATTGAATCAGCATGTAAATCATTGCCTATTAACGGATAAAGGTACGTACTACTTACCTGAAGTATTGCATGATATGGATGATCAATGGCCATTTTCTTCACAAGAGAAACCAATGCAAACTGCGTACTCCATGTTCATATTAAATAAGAAATTATACATGAGCAATAATTAATGCATATAGAGTAGGAGAAACCACAACCTGGAAATTGTGATGCCCATGACCATCCTTTGTGTTACCCATTCTAGAGGCAATTTGATATACTAGAGGTATAAATTTGAAAGATTGAACCTACGAACAGATTCAAATGGAATCAACATACAAAACCAATAAAAACAATCTTAAGATACGAGTAAAAGCCATACAAATAAGAATGATTGATTGCAATGCTTTAACTATATACCTCATCAATTGTGCTAAGCATGTTATTTACAACATCTTTTCGTGAAGAGAGACTGAACCACAAGGAAACAATCCGAAACACCTGAAAGCAAACAAACACATTAAAGGAAATCATATTGACAGGCAACACATATTAGTAATGGCTAGAATAATGAGAGGGAATAAAAAAAATATTATTAATAACAAGCATGCTAATTACATTTTCTACTCTATTAGTAACAATCACATTCTGATAAAAGTGGAAATAAAATCTGATGGAATTAATGTAAATTTTCTAAGGATATTTTTCCTTATTACTATAGAGATATTAGGATATTTTTATCCTATTAATCCATTGGTAAATGAATATTGATCATTCCTAACTTGCCTATAAGATCTTGGAATTTGCACTTGGGAAGTCTCTTAGTGAAGATGTTTGCTAAACAGAGTCCTTAGGAACATGGGTTGTAACCACCAGATCCATGTTAAGATTATCTTTGATGCAACACCTATCACCCAGACAGACACATAGCCAACTGTATGGAATGAACTCTTCCTCTCATGGACAGGGTACACAATCTAGAGGACTTAGTCATTTATTAAATCATTGTTCTTAGATGATCAAGTTCCTCCTTATAGGCTTTCATATCAAGATCTGGTAGAGGACGAGTCCTGGGTTGATTCGTTTCTTCACGTTCTGAGGTAGTATTGCCTGGCTATTGTTGCCTCCCATGGCTCCAGTACTTTATCTCCCATGGAGTTTGAACCACACTTCCTTAGTACACCCAAACCTTTTATAGTATCAACAATATTCTCTACATTTGCCCTTTGCAAAGGGCTTTCCTCCAATGTTTGATCTCTTGAAGACTCATTCTTGTTGTCATCGTGTTGGAGGTTCCTCTATTAAGCTTCACAGACCTCCAAGTTTCTTCTCCCCTGACGATAAAAAACACTTTTAACACCTCCAAGTTCCTCTTTCCACTCAAGAACAAGTGTTTTTAAGAAATTATCGAGGTCAACACATTAAACTTGTTGGTTCAGCTTTTATCCTTCCCTCTAACAACACTCATACTATGTTACACCTTAATAATACGTTTGTTCCTTCTATCACTAAGAATCTACTAAGTATGAGCAAATTTGCTGTTGTCAAATCTCAGGTTGACCACAATATCTTGCTACGTGGTCTTCTCAGTTCTGATGGCTTATATCCTTCCCATATTTACTTTTAAACTCTTCTTCATTAAGGGTTGTGCCATCACAGGAGAAGTCTACAAATCTATTGTTTTGTCAACCATATGTACTTCTTCCCCTTTTCCACCAAACTTTATAAATTCACCCACTCTCAGTTAGTTGTTCCAATGGCATAATAGAATTAGCCACCTTAGTTATGGGCAAGTCTCATAGGCTTCACTCTTATCTCTCTAATACTGTTTATTGTCTTCCTTTAAGTTAATTTTTTTAGACTTATGGGGACCGACATCCATATTACTGGAAAAAGGTAAATATGATAAAAACAAGGAAACTAATTATTTAGAAATATTTCTAAAATAAATATGTACAAAATCAGAAATAAGGAAATAAACATATGTTACAATAGAGATAGACACAGTTGTCAGATGATAAGTTCAGTGAAAGCTTTAAGCATACATTCAAGAATTATTAGTAGTGAAGGAAACTAAGGAATTACATACCACTCTCACGTCATACTTGTCACCTATGACTAAACACCGTTTATATCCCTCCAATGCCAAGCTAAGAAAATTGTCGCGGTCATCCTGACATTTTGAAAGGCAGAAAATATATTTACCACATTATACATACAAGGTTGGGATGAGTATAAGAAAAAGAAGAATGATTTATCAATTGTCGCGGTCATCCTGACATTTTGAAAGGCAGAAAATATATTTACCACATTATACATACAAGGTTGGGATGAGTATAAGAAAAAGAAGAATGATTTATCAATAGGAAAATGTTAATTCTATTCATTTAATACGCAACATTTAATATAAAACACAACTGAAGTTTATTTAGAAGAGTCTGTGGCAGCAAGACTAGTACATGGTGCACTTCATGCAACCAAAATAAACAAAGGAAACGAGTGTACTTTAGGCAACCCTAAAAAGAACCACAACTAAGTCAAGGACGAATAAGAAGTGGGAGCAGAGCCCCTAAGATAGGGCTTTGATACCAACAACAAAAGAGTTTAGATATCTGAGAAAAACATATCTGATTCTATTAATTCAATTCTAAATAAGTCAAAGAGGGTTTATGTAGAGCTCTACACCCCTATAATTCTCTTTTAGTATCCTACAGTATCTTAGAGGTATTAGTTACATAGATTGATCATATCTCTTTGTAACTCAACAGTATGTTTTCATAACTCAACACTAACTCGTCAAACAAAATAAATACCTGCAACTTCTGGGCTTCTTCCTTGTCCATTGCTACTTGCTTTTGCAATTCTTGGATTTTCATTGAGTAGTCAATTTTCTCCCCCTAAATTATACTATACGAGTTAGGGCATCAGATGATGAAGAAGTAAAAATAATATTTTAACTACCTTTGTTGAACTCCTTAACCTCTTTATGAGTGCTTCCAACTCTATTGTCTGCAGAATCAACAATACCACGAGGTCCATGACCATAAGTAATAGCATTTCACATTAAAAATAACTGAATTAGAGAATTCCATGAGGGGGTTAGATTGCTGTTTTTTAATTATTATTTACTTCATTGCATACCTGAATCCCAATATTTCACCTTTCAGGGATTAGGATGAACTACTCACATTACAAATTACAGGTATTCAGAATTTTCTTATATCTATATATTTAAAGATAAAGGATAGGCACTAGAGAGATGTAATATCTACTAATTGATCAATAGCATTCACATACGGCATAGTAATTTCTCCATAGAAGCAATGCACAAGACTACCACCTGTTTCTTTTAGCTATATATGTGTTTACTTTTAGCAACATTCTACTTCTACTTTTTCATGAAGTGAGATTGCATCCAATTAGAACACAAAAGTTTACTGTCTATCACCTGGAAAGTCAACCGTATCTGTATCTGCACAAACAATAATATAAATTTTGCTTCCATTCTCACATGTTACTCTCAAGATTTGAATCACTGCATCTGAATCTTTGGCAGAGTTAAGAAATTTAATTACTATATTTACAGTTCTGTCAATTGCTGTTATCTTTAGTAACTAACAAGAAGGTTCAACTTTCCACAATCTAGTATCTTCCAAGATCTGTTATAAGTTTAACATTCAGATATAAGTAGTATTAATAGGCTCAAAGTTTAACATCCAAACCACTTGAAAGAAGCGAAACTTCCATATTTCTAGTATGTTTCTAATACAAGATCTAGTACAGATTTTGAAGGGGACTGGATTTGCTAACTTCTGTTGCATGAAATTGTGGTGTAACAACAAATGCATATAACATAAAATCCTGTTTTTGATGAAATAAAAACATCTTAAGAGGTATTTGTCACTTAAACAGAGAGATAGTCAAACAGAATCCTTTATTTACTTAAGTCAGGCGACCAACTATCAGAAGTGTTTACATGCATTGGGCATAATTAACATTTATGTTCCAGTTTAAGTGAAATGCAAGGACTTATTGCTAAAACTAAATGGCTTAAGTGCGTATACAGCATAGGCCCATATGTTTTATATACTTAATCTTAACAAAGTAATACAAATAGGAAGGTCACTACTTATTTTAGTGCATCCAATTACAGTTTACTTATGTCCCCCTCTCTCCCTCTAAAAATATCAACTTGAGAATTTCCAGACGACATCTAATTTATAATTACTCCATTGCAAATTTGAATCCCAATATTCCAAGGATTAGATGAATATGCAGCAACTACTCACAATTTCCTTTCACAAAGATTTACACACACAGAACGAACCAAATCAGAGTGTACAAGGAAATAAGAATCTAGAAAAAAAGAAAATACAGAACGCTCAACAAGCATTGCTCATAATTGCTGTTATCTTACGTTTGCCACATATTTAAATCAGTCAATTAGATACCTTATGCTTTCTTAAACATATTTGAATCCCAATATTCCATGGATTAGATGAATATACAGCAACTACTCACAATTCCCTTTCACATGGATATATATATATACGCAGCAAATCAGATCAGAGTGTACAAGGAAATAAGAATCTAGAAAATACCGAAACCTCAACAAACATTACTCATAATTCCTGAATAACAAAATACAAAACAAAGAAGCCCAATAAATGTTATGCTTGCCACATATTCAAATGAATCAATTAAGTACCTTATGCTTTCTTAGACGCATTGCTGCTTGCCATTCATTCGAATTAAGTCTTTCTTCATGGCTTCTAAATAGAGCATCAGCATAGTGTGCAAGATGAAAACAAGTCTGACATTTCCTTTTCATGGCATTCTTAGCTGTAGCATTCACATCCTCGGCAATAGACACGGCAGGCTTCAAATACTTCTCCAAAATTGTTCTTGAGCTGCAATTTTACATGAAAACAGGAAAATAAGAACCAAGTCAGCATAGAGAGAGACCGTATTATTAAAACATTACACAGAATTAAGTTTTCTTCTATAACTTGCTAGATCTAGTTTCTGCCAGCCATTTCCCAATTAACCGAAATGCATCTGAAGCCTCCTCATTAGAGCGATAATTCTGTGATATATACATTGCAAGGTTGATAGCCATCACATTTTGACCTTGAGCACGTAAAAGCTTTGCTTCTTCAAGCTGCAACCCAAAAAGTAATTACTTGGCAAGGTTGATGACAATAATACTACCACTGACTGATTTTTAAGTTTTAGAATTCGTGGTAATAAGAGTTGAGACAGTTATTATTGATGTGGCAGCTAACAGAATTCCTTACAAACAATCTGAATAGACTGACTATATGTGTTAGCCCGTGTGGGTCCACAATGGTGAGAATCGACAAAGCAAGAAGCAGAAGCAAACATGCATATGTTAATGCCAACCAAAAGCACATGTTTTTAACTTCTTTTAATAATATTTAGCACTATATCTGGACGAAATTGCACTAAGCCAATCAGGTCTTATGAAGAATATAGCACAAGAATAAGTTTAAAAGAGAACTAAAGTAGAGAATGTAATATTTTTGTTAAATTTTACCGATGATTTGCAACCAAAAACAAGGGTATTTGATAACAGTAAAATTTGAAAAATGCTCCCAACTCTTCCTTCGGTGTGACATCACAGCAGTCCCCCTCTACTGCACAAATCCCTCCTTTTCCAAATTCACAGTTCTCCCTCCATCTCACTCTACTTTATCATACATGCAGACATGATTAACTCTTGACAAACTTGGCTCTTCCATTAACTCCTATAATCACTAAAGTTCATGTTCGCATCTTGTTAAAGCTAATTAGTACCAACATCATTTTGCTAGAGCATGAACAAAGCTCATGTTTCTCAACTGCTTCTTATAATTGACATGAAAATTTGATTTCATTAGGAATTGTGAACAAGACATAAGGTTTTATAAACTACAGAATTTGAATTTCTGCAATTCTATTCCTCTATATTTTAATTTCTCCTGTATTTTATGTTGTTCAATACAAAACATACTAATGGTTTAATGTGTAATCATATTTCAAATTTTGTCTTCATTTGCAGATGAGATGCGGTTCATCGAATTTGTCCGCTAGTCCAGCGCAAACACTAAAAATTACTGCTTTGGAAATTGGCACTGAGGAAAAGAACAGTACTGTCTATCCACAAATATGAACAGAAATGAACACACACAACATCGTAGCAGCCCTCTTACCCGTCCAAGCCAATATAAGGTTGAGCTTTGGCCTTTGGTTTCTACAGAAAGGAGTTTAAACTCATGCAGAGCAGAAGCTGCTTGAGAGAATCTACATCCCTGTAAAATGAAATAACATATAATAAAAAATTAAAAATAAATTTGTTTCACGGTTCCCAGAAAGTTAAAGGCCCAACTTCACTAGAAGTTTAGGTTGTTAGCTAGAGACCCAACCCAATAATCATTTTAGCTCCACATATCCTCTTACACAAAAGCTCTGAAGCCCAAAGTATAAATAAACAATGTACATGTCACTTTATACGTTTAAATAATTTTAACTAGAATGGCAGTGCCAAGGATTGAATCCCTTACCAATTTGTAAAGGGGTTATAAATTTTTAATACCATTTCAAGTACCAAATCTCTTAAAAGCTTTAAGAGTTTGTAACATCCCAAGAAATAGATTTTTTTCTATCTCTTATGTAAATAGAGAATTGAAAACAATATCATTAGACTCAGTTACTCTGAAATGTCTATTTATATATAGATAGATAGATAGACAGACAGACTACAAGAGAGCATCGGCCCAAGGCCCAAACCCTTACACATAAGAAAGGTTATTTACAAGACAAGGGAAAACCTATACATCTATCTCTAATAGTAACAGTAACGATATACCTTGCGAAGTGTGGTGGCAGACTGCAGAAGATGTTGCAGCACACAGTCTCTAGATCTTAAAACTTGAAGTAGAACTCGTCGAAATGCTATAAATGGTTCTAGCAAATTCATATGCAATTGTGTCCGTTGCAAAATTGAGCACCACTCCATATCCAGCCATGACAACTAGCAGACAATCAAAACAGTTCAAGGCTTCAATGCTGATAATAATCACTGTATGAATGCCAAAATATTTTGAAGAGTTAAGAAAATAAAGGTTCTTCCATGAAGGACTGAGGTACACTAGACACCTGCTCAATGGAAGGAATCACAGGCTCAGAAGAATCGTTTGGCTTCAGCAGACCAAACTTGCTATTGTCTTGACAAGTTCTCCAGCGTAAATCCCAAGCCATGCCAAGATGATAAAGCATCTGTTGAAGATAAGAGGAAAGCTTCACATATTTTATTTAGTTTAAGTAAATATATAAGTATCATACATTCTTTGTCAAAAGGGTCATCAAGATTGAAATTCTAGAAATTTCCACTTCTAATAATCTCATTATTAATTGATGTAACTTGAAATACTCAAGCATTTCTACAAATTATTTCTGGTTGTGACAACCAAAGGATAAGAACATGTATAAGAAACATACATGGCCCTGGAAGGAAGCTTCTTTGATCTATTGTATACGATAGATACTTTGCAACTAAAAAACAATACTGAATATATCAAAATCTCATTTGTATTATGATGCTTAATGGGATCAATAGAAAAAAGGCTTTGTTTAGCAAAGTTGCAACGGTGCAATTGGTCAGTAAAATTTTTTGCATGGTATATTCAGTTGTGTTAACTGCAGCTCTAATTTAGACACGGGAGCAACTTATTTTGGATTATAAGATGACCAATTATAAGATGACCAATTGTTCATGGAATAACCAGTTTAGGTTCTTGAGGATGGTGAATGATAGGACTGGAGGGAAGAACCAAGGTTTGGAGAGTGTATGATAGGAGGAATCCCTATGGGTGAGAAGACTAGGGGTATATAGGAAATGAAGATGAGAGAGAGAGAGGATCATCTTGGATATCATGGATTCTACTATATGCAGAGGGCATTAGTATCTCTGTAGGAGCCTAGCTCTGTGGCAATGGCAGTAGGATTCATTTTTGTATTTTCCCTTATGTCTGAAAATAATATAAATCATTCCTTGATTTATGTTTTTATTTCCATCCTCGTTTTTGGGTCCTTAACAGTAAAAACTAGGCACATCATCCACGTTGTTGCATTTTCATACAAAGGATTTTGCAGAAATATGGAGTTTGAGATTTTCAGGAACTAATCTCGGTTGGATAGGAATGTGCGCTTACTTTTATTCCCAGTTGTCTTTTAGTTTCAGTCTGATATAGTCCATGATTGTTTGAAGCATCTTCTAAAACTAACATGTAAAGTGGTTGGATTTCTGACTTGCAGTTTTATACTCAACTTTAGCGCAGAATCCCCATTGTCATTACAGGAAAATTATTATATTGCCATATGAATTACACAATCCATCACCTCGAAACAGGACAAGTAAAATCAAACATGCAAGCTAACCATAACAATAAAATCCATAAAATGCAATCTATCCCATTACAGAACCATTACATAGGTGTATATATTCCATGAAACAATATTCCTTTTTTTTAATTTATATATAATTTAATAACAGGATACAAGCTACTTAATGTGGAGGATAAGATATCCTCATAGGAAGGGACTAACTTAATTCAAAAAGATATCTCAAGGAGGGGACCAAAGCATTACAAAGAATAGTTTGGCCACATTCATAACCATTGTGGGATAACAGGTCCCCAACTTCATTTAGCGAGATGGAATATGTATTGGGCCTTATAAGGACTACTTTGGCCATACTCCACGACAATGTGATCTTAATAGAAACCAAATGGGTTCACGAGCAGAAATAAGAAATATGATGTAGTGGCAATATATATCATGTTAAGGATCTACATATTAGACAAGTGGATACCTGTAGTTTGATGATAGTCAAGTAAATGTACTCAGTGCTCTCTTCACTTGCATGAGAAACAGATAACACAAGCTCCTAGAACACAAAACATTTATATATGCATAATGTCCTCAAGTGCATCAAGACAAGTTAGGAAAGAAATATTACCTGCTTTGAATCTCTTAGTTTTATCTGGAAATCACTCAAATCACCCTCCTCAAGTGCCCTTAAACAACTGAATATAAGAATAATTAAACTGACATTTCATGAAAAGATTTCTTTCTTTATGGTATAAATTGACTTTCGTTCCTAATAGCAAAGAGGAACTACACATCATTGATCACCAAATAACAAATATAAGAAAAAAAAATATATGATATGATAAGATATGATATAACGATAGGATAAGATACAAAGATGATAGGATAAAAACAAGATAAACATTAATGTTATTCGATGTTTGGTGCACACCACAAAAAGGACCAGAAAATATAAGTTGTGGTGATGGTGATAGTGATGATGATGATAATAGTAATGGGAGTAGTGATGACAACAATGATAATTAGAAGTGTAAAATTGGGTTTGACTTGATGGGTCAGCCCAAAAAGCACATAAAACTAGTTGGGCCAAGAACAATCTTGGGCTAAATTGAGCTGGACCACTTTTAGGCTATCCCATTCAGCACATGACCAAAATGGGACAAGTTCTTCCTGCACCCTAATAGGTTCTTCCTGCACCCTAATAAAAATTTTTAATGCCACATTTGCCCTTTAAGAAATTATGTAAATACCCTTTCTTTATTAGAAAGGTTTGTTCTCCTCAATAACCATGAGGCACAGTGCTACACAGTATCGCTTTTCTCTCAAATTCATCTTCTAGAGTATCGTTTTTGAAGGTTTTAAGGGTGATTGAACGGTAAGAGACACTTTCAGACCATTGTGAAGTGTTTATCGGTGGTGAAAAACGACGGGGAGGTAAGATTTTTCGTTTTGGTCGATTTTTTAAATTTCTCGTAGGGCATCCGGATGAGCCCATCCGGTTCTCATTTTTTGAATTTTGAGAACCGGACAGGACAGTCATCCTATTCGTATAATGACAACCGAATGCAGTATGGAGGGGGTGCCATCCGGTGTACAATCTGTGAACCGGACACACCTTCGTCCTGTTGTCAAATTGAAATAAGATTTGAGAACCGGATCAGGTACAGTTAGTGACCATCCGGTGCTCAAATTTTTTTACATTTGACAACCGGACGGGTGGGGCATCAGGCTCACATTTTACACACCGGATGGCACCCCATCCACACTGCATCCGGTTGTTTATTTTTTATGTTTTGTGAACCGGATGGGATGGCGTCCAGTTCACATTTTTGTTTTTTTATGAGTGGTTGGAATGCTATGTTACAGGTATGTATAGTCTGTGTATGTATTCAGAGAAAATAAAAAAAGAGTCTACTATAAATGAAAAACATGAAAGTAGTTCCTTGGTTTGGAAAGAGGATTGCTATCTTGAATTCACAACTGATAAGGTAAAATGATTTATTTTTGTTTATGTTTATGAATTGTAAATTAATTACATAGGAATGTGATATATTGTGTAGGTGTTTGGTACCCGAGATGAATTACTTGAATGGGTTCGCAGGGTTGCATTTAGACTTGGCTTTGTTGTTGTTATACTGAGATCAGACAAAGCAACTGGAGCACAAGGTAGGAGGACCTATGTCTTGTTGGGATGTGAGAGAAGTGGAAAATATAGAAAGTACATAATAGATTTAGATGTGAGTATAACGGGTACAAGGAAGTGTGACTGTCCATTTAGATTGTGTGACAAACCAATAAAAGGTAGAGATGGTTGGGTTTTGAAAGTCGTATGTGGATTGCATAACCATGATTTGGCTAATACATTGGTTGGTCACCCTCTTTTCAAAAGAAAATCATTTTATTAAACATATACATGTATTATCACTTGTATATCAAGTCACTATCTAAAAATTAAAATTAATTTTTACAATGTGACTTCAAAAAATGAATATTTTACTTTTTAAAGTATTAGATTTAATTTTTTCTTCATTTTTTAAAATGAGTCAAAATGGCCCATTGGCTAGACAAAAAGGTTGGATTTTGTTGGAGATTCCAAATCGACTAGAGATTATCGTTATCGATATCGAATACCGGAAAATATTGAGGAACCCAAAAATCCTTGGACAATTTAACGGAAGCCATAATGGGTTACAACGGAAGCCTTGTGGTAAAAAAAAAAATACAGTAGATACATATAAATATTTAAAAATAAAAATACAGAAATATAATTGTAATGCAAAAATAATGAAAGAGACAATCATAACTAATAATAATATTATGTCTAGAAATTCAAATAACAATAATATCAAATCCAATGACCACAAATTTCAAGTTCAAAACTTAAAATAATAACAAAACATAATATAAATGTCTTAAATTTCTAATTATCTGGGCTGTTAGTGGTGGGCAAAGGCGGGTGGCAGCAGTGATAGTGGTGAGTGGCAGGAGAGATTAACAAAGCTTGTGCATATTAGGGTAAATTAGTAATTGGGCTGGGTAAGACCCAACTCACTTAAAAGATTTAAAGTTGTCAGCATTAGGGTTACCAGCTGCTAGATTAAATTAATAATTGGACTGAGAAAGGCCTGATCCACTTAAAAAAATTAAAGTTGTCAGCACTAGGGTTACCAGGTACTAGGTTAAATTAATAATTGGGTCTGTGGATAGCTCATAGTATATAAGTGGATGCAAACCTCAACCTTACTAGTTTTATAAGGATGAATTAAGCTTAAACTCACTTCTTAATATGGTATAAGAACCATCTAAAGCCTATCCTAATGAGGTTTGATAGTGAGATAATGGTAGTGATAGACGATGGGTAGAAAGGTATCAACAATTGCAAAGTGTTGGTGTGTTAATGATGACATCTAAAGTGGTGTGTTAATGACGACATCAAAAGTAGTTTGTTAATAGTTGTGGTGATGATGTAGCGGTAGTTGCTATAGTGGAGATGAAGTGTTGATAGTAACTGAAACAATGATGATGATAATAAAGGTAGAAGGGGAAGAAAATTTTATGGTAAGAGTGGCTGTAGGTAGTGGTGGTGGCACTAACTATGATGGTAACTATTTGGTGGAAGTTGCTACAGTGGAAATGACAATAATTGTGGAGACGATGTGTGAGTGGGCGGAAGAAAGAGAAAAGAGTAGTTGGTAAACTACTACAACAAAAATCAATTAGATAACATGTTTCTTTTTTTTATCTTTTTCTCTGTTTTTTCTTTTTTTTTTTTTATCAGCAAACTACATATGTAATAAAACACTCACCCCTTGCGATAAGAAATACATCAACTAACAAGATAGACAATGGCTAAAAAATTCATAACCTGTTCGTAGACCAAACAGTTAATTATAGCAAGATAGGATACTTAGCCTATCCTATTATATCTGGCCACCAGATGAGCCCTTAAAAGTAGTCTTTTATTTTTCAATTCAGTCATTTACTAACTCAAATTAGTTAGCAATAGCTGTAGTACCCCTGTGGTTAGTTAGTTTGTTCAAGTATTAACATCTCTATATATAGTGTTCCACTTCTGTAACTGATTGGAATTCATTTTCTGTTACGGAGAAAAAATTTAGTTCATTCTCTCTCAAACTATTAATTACAGAGTACATTAACTGAATATCTTTTAGCCTACATGAATGAGGCAATAGTTAGGAATATGTATAGCTCTAAAACAGCACTAAGTAAAGAATATAACAATTGAACAAGAGAGTTCAAATTAAAATCAACCCAACAATAAATAAAAACATTACCTGTGCAAATTTCCATTGAAATGATCACATTTGATATTTGGAGTCAAAGGAACATTAGTTCCAACACATGGTAAAGAGAAATCCCACTTCCCAGCACGCCAGGCAGATTCATATTGCAATTCAGTAAACTCCAAATCATGCTGATGCAGATTCTTGCTTGAAGTCAAGCCTCGGCAATACATGTCAAGCACGTGTGCACAGCCAATCTGTTGCAAGGATCTAATCAACCCTTTGTAAGGTCTACTCTGCCTCATCTCATCTGTCTCTGATGCAAAGGATGAAGGATGTGCTGATCCTGTTTGTTCCAATGGCAGAGCTCTTGAACTGCCATCCTTATGTACTGAGGTCTCTGATTGCACTTGCAAGTCGTAATACTCTAGGGCCTTTCTCCAGTTTCCCTCATGCTCAAATGTGGTTATTTGAGAATTCAACTATTATTTACATCAACCAATATAAATAAAATGAAAAAGGAAAAGCAAAAGAAAAGAAAAAAAAAAAAATGTAACTAGTGAAATAAAACATGAATCCAAAACCACAAACCAGTTATGCACGGCCTATCTTGCACGGATACAAACATTGTACTCAGGCATACCAGTTTTAAGGATCTACTACACATGTAATATAAAATTAAAAAAAAAATGCAAATATAAAAGTTGAATTTTACGTAAAGATGACTATTAAATATAATTTTCTGCTTTGTATTGCTCTGTATTAGTGTCTGTTTAGGGCTCTCAGTTTGTTGGTCCCATGCGTATCAGTTAATGAGTTATCTTGTATCAGTTAATGAGTTATCTTGTACAGTTCACAGAACTCACAATCACAGACAATGCATATCGTTCAGTTATGTGATAAAGCTATGAGAAGGAAAAATCAAGCTCGCTAACCTTGTGAGACTGAAGAATTCCATATAAGCTATCTGGTTCATTGATTCCAGTGACTGCCGAAACAAGAATTTCAATATGATCTGGCAACTGACAGGAAGCCAACAAAATGATCAAATGTAAATAAGAAACAGACATGATTATGGACCAAAGCAATCTCCATAAATAGTTTACAAATTCATACATAACCAAGAAACAAGTAAATTGTACAAAAATTATTTAAAAGTGTAATATAGTATATAGTCCAACTAAAGTAAAATAGTATGCCCAAATAAAAAACATATTCAGTACAACTTACCATTTCATTATGTGAGAAATCAGGACCTCCAACTGTTAAAGTTTTAAATTGCTCTTCACACCAATGTTCCACATACATAACTGAAGTAAAATACGACCCACAACTCTATAGTAGAAAAAGAAGCACATGTAATAAAAATTTATATAAAAAAACAAATGAAAAGAAAAACAAAATATAGGAAGATAAATAGAAAACATGAGAAGACAAAGGAAAATAGAAGTGAAGTGCACAGAATCTGCCACTTACAGCTGCGAACTTGGCGACAAGAAGATAGTCAATGGAGAGCCAATAAACCTTGGAAGATGAAAGGAAAAATAAATTCTGTTAACTTTTGCATTCCACAGATTACTTTTTTCGGAAAATAATTGAAGTATGAAGGTAATAACCCAGGAAGATAATACTTTGTCCCATGAGGATGGTGACTTTGCCGAAGAATTTGAAACAACTGGAGATTCTCTTGCAATTGCAGAAGTGGACCGGGTTTTAGAACTATAACTTGACGGCCTTGAATTCTGCAAAATAACAAAATAAACTAGGGTTTTGTTAACACCAGCCTTTAGAGATGATTTTAAGAACCTAAAAGTGGCAGGATTTTGTGGTAAAGAAAGCATTTATTAGATTGGAAATGCAAGTGTAATAAATGTTTTCTTTATGAATAAAAATAAGATCAATCTAGAAAACATCAATATGTCGTATTAAATTAGTTTGACAATGAATACACAATAAAAACAGAACATATATGTTTGTGTTGTTCGAAAGCCCACATTGCCTACTTCATCGGTGCACCTATTATATATCTGTTATGCAAGTTCAACTAACATTATTTTGATTTTTGGACGGAAATCTAACAAGTGCAGGGTGCATTTTATATAAGTACAATAAAATGAAGATTTGGGGAGCACAAACATCTGAATTTGATATGATAGGTGTTGTAAATAGCAAATTATTAGCATAAAGATATTCTTAATATCTCCATAATAATGGGAAAAAAATATCTTCAAAATCTTCCTGTTCATTTTAAAATATCTTTTATTTCCTTATTCTCAAGGAGTTTATTATTACAAATAGAGAAGATGAGAATGTCATTTGTGTGATTATTATCAATAAGATAATAAAATAGAGATGAAACTTCATGGTTTTTGAACCAACAATGGTGGAAGCACGGGTTTCCAAGCAGAAAGCAATTCAATTTGCATTAGAATTCATTGTAAACACAAGAACAAGAAAGGACATAAAAGCAAAAATGGATTAAGACAAAAGAATGGACTATTAGAACACACCAACTTGAATGAAGAATCAAAGGATAAGTGCGTGGAGATTCGCCACTCAAGAAAGCTTCGCAAGATAACAACCAAGACAATAGAAAAGACTTTCAAAGAGCACTCACAAGGAGAATTTCATTTAATCTTCAAAAGTGATTTTTACATAAGAGTTTGGCTCTCTTTTTATAAAGAGCATGCCACAGTTTTGAAGAGGAAAAGACAACTCTCAAGTGCTTAGAAACATTAAGAAACCCGAATGTAAACATAAGACTACTTAAGCTAAAGTTAACTCAATTAATCTTATGTTTAATACTTAGTTAACTATTAATAAATCCTATCATATATGGGTGGTTCCTGAAATTAGGGAAAGGCACATGGAAGACCCTAAAAATTAAGGAAAAGCCCCTCATTACATTTCCAAGAAGCACAAGTGGTACATGGAAAGCTTAAAAGCCATGTTAAGTAGTTACAACCATCATTACACTTATGAAAGTGACATGTTGGTTAGAAATTCTTCATGTGATTTATACTCTTACGAATTTCATGTTGTTTCTCATGGTGACTCTTGGATTGTAGAATTTTCCAAGAGAATAAAGGAATATTCAACTACCTAAAAGTTTACAAAATTTGAGAGCTTCCTTGCATCTTCTTCCACTTCATTCAACTTGCTTCTTGTGAATCTTCCTTGGAATGTTCTTTAATAATTTCTTTTGCATTGCTTCTTTTATTTATTATTGAAGTTCCTTTTCTCCTTAATTAGATTCTTCTCCAATTATATTTACATCAAGAACTTATTGGATTCTTTTGAGGAGAGACACCAAGCAGATTTAGCACCAAGGAGTCATAAGCAAACTCATTTAAGAGACCATGACAACAACTTAAACCCAAAACTTTAAGGCAATAGGTTTATTGGTCTTTACTCCTTAAATTTTGCTCTTCTTGCCCATTTCTACCAAATGTGAGACTCCAAACTAACACTTGTCTCCAACAATATCCCCTTAAGTGTAAATTGTTTCTACTTTGGTACACTCTCCTTTAAATGAAAATGTTTGTTAATCATGAGTACTTTAATAGTGACCCTTACTTGTATCGTTTACTACAATAGGACACACTTGCTTGCAACCCCTGGAAGACTTCCAATATAAGGAATCCACAAACCTAGGATTCTCCACCTACTCCATATCGTACTTGTTTGAGTTGGTCATCAAGACGAACCAACGACTTTGACACCACTTGTTAGGTTCTTTTAAAGGGAGGCATCATAGAGATTTGTTTGCAATGTGCCATGACCAAAGTTATGTTTGAGTCTTTTCCCCTTTTATGTTCTTGTCCGTTTCTACTCAAGGGAGGCATCATTGAATGAAGGATTTTATGGAATAGACTATAAAAATAATGTTTATAAATTATTTAAAAACAAACACATAATCCAAAGAAGTGATAAAAGAACAATAGGATACCTTTGCGAATTGCAATGGGAGGTTTAAATACGAGCAATGTTGGAGGATGATAGGTAGCACTTCTAGGGGTGCCCATGTCTGTCAATGGTATGTGAAAAGTGGAGGCGGAGTACGAGCTAGTACAAGTGTTGAGACAATAGTGGAAGAAAACGAAGGAGTGTCTCAAGGAATGAAACACGGGTAGAGACCAAATACCATTGTAGTTTAGGAAAGAAACATCAATAACCGTTTTTGAGTCGAGAGTAACCTAAAAAATTACATTTTAGGCATTTAGTAGAGGGTTTAATTTTACCTCTAGTGAGATCATGAACAAAACATGTATAAGTATTGGACAGACACAACAATTGCTTCTGAACAACATCATGGGTAGGAACAATAGAACTTGAGAGAATTTGATTACGAATGGCCTCAAGGCCTAGCGGAAGTCAAGCAAGAGCAAGTACCACGAAAAATTGATTGGGTTGTCTTTAGAATCTCTTTGCAACAGCAGTAAAAGTCATGAGTGTAGAATAATCTGCAATCAGACTGACAATCTTTACAAGGTATGTTTGCATATCCATGTTCTCCAACTTGATGTTGATCAAGCTAATGTGTACACTGTAGAAACAGTGAACACTTTTGATAAATTTTCTTCGCCTTTGTCCATACATCATAGCAAGTCGTTCCTAACCAATATTATGCTTGAAGATTTGGGGCCAAGAAAGAACCAAAGCATGCTGCATAAAGAGGTCCCAATTTCTTTAGTGGTGACAGTAACGAAGGTCAAAGTTGTCAAATGACGAGGCTTACCTTGCCCTTCAAACCATAACTACATAGCAAAGTGCTACAATTTTCTGTAGGTGAAAGTTTTTCGCATGGGATCATTGGTATGTAGGTGAAAGTCACAAGAGATTGAGCACAAGACAAGAGAAAAACCCAAATCAGTGTGAAATGAAGCCAAAGTGGTTCCTCAGAGATGAAGAAGAAAGGTGTGGAAGTCGCAAGAGAGTGTACCACTGAAAAATAGCATCAGACGCAAATCTAAGGCTGGTGCATGAGAAAGACATGTAAGATATTATAGAGGTGGTGCATGCGGTGGAGTTAGGTGGCAATTCTTACACGATGATGATCCTCAAGAGACGATGACTCCAATGACTTTTAAATGGAGGATTGTAGTGATGCATGAACAACTCTATCTAAACAGTGCACTGGGAAAAAATATACAGGAAAAAGGAAAGCCTAGCTCAATGACACCATAGAGTTTATCTGTTATTTCAAATTCTGTGTTTAATCAAACATGGAAAGCCTTTATTTATAATCATTCAAAGTATAATATAGGGAATCCTAATAATGGCTAATACCGGAGAATATCCCTAACTATCAGCATCACATATTGCCATAATTACTAAGATCAAATCGTTTTACAATGTTTATAACCTTTATAGCTCTAATGGAAGATTTTAGGGCATTTTCCAGTAGATAATTTAGTTTCCTACCAAAAATATATTAAAAGATATACTTGAAACTCTCAATTATATTTTTCCCCTCGTTTATGATTGTATTTATTCAAAATATAACTCAAAATGAAGACTTTTTTGTAATTTGTAATATTCGAAAGCAAGTTTCTCACTTAAACCTCATAATTTCCCGTTTGAAGTGTTCAGACTTACGAAGAAAAAAGTCAAAATATATTAAAATAGGGTGGAATCATATTCACCTTAGAACCTTCACGCTTCGACGGCACAAATGAAGATCTTTCCATGACATAACGAATACGAAGTTCATTAAGACAATTCAAAACCACTTGAATGGATTTCATCAACTTATTTGACTCTGTAAATATATGCTCCGTCAACTGCAAAATTCACAGTAACTTAAATAACAAGCTTATTAACTTTAGTCCAACAATGCAGGTTGTAGTACAATCAATGTCATATCATTATCATTTCGAATATAACATTAAATGACTACCTAAGCTCTCTAAAAAACTAAGGGAGGAGGTGCAGTACAACCTGCAAACAGATCAACTTGTGAAGATCGATGTCCAGATCCTTCCTTGCAGTGATATCGACAAAAATACTTGGGAAAAGAAACTCGGCAATTTCGCCTTGAAACATTATAATATCTTGACAAAGCCTGGGATTAAAATAGGCTAGGAAAATGAGAGTTGAAAAAGAAAAAAAATAAATAAATAAAAAAGAAGCCTGATAAAGGTCTGGTAGTTGATAATGCTAACTAATGACCATTGAATTGTCAACAATTAAGTAATTAGATAAGTTCAGAATACCTTAGTATCACATCACTGCAGTAGACAATAAGTGAATACACCAACGGGCAAATCCACATTTCAAAAGTTTTACTATCTGTTGCCCACACAGTGGACTTCTCCAATGAAATTGCTTCAGCTGAAAAAATTAAAGATTAACACAAAAATAGTTAATATTTTAGTTACAAAGAAATCGTTAATAACAACAAAAACAGAAAAAAGTCAAAGAAAGAAATATTGAAGTTGGAATGAGAGAAAACTCACTGACTAAATGTTACTTATAAGCTTTAGTATGAATTCCTTCAAAGAAAGAAATTTCAAGTACCAGTGGAGGTCTCAACTCTGATTTTGGTTTCGAAGTACCAAATATGTTAAGATTCTTCTCAAATGGAATGTTTCTAAATTGCTACTTAGACTACATTATTAGAATATCTTCTAGGCTAGCGTCAATGTTAGGATCCAATTACAAGGTATGGGACACGAGTCCCACATTGAAAGTATGGGATTTTAGTGAGGTTCAGCAATGTTTGGAAACCATCTACCACTTCTCAATCTTCATATGCTTGGAAGAAGTAAATCTCAAAGACTCAACCTCATTCAGTCCATGACTTGGCAAAAATCTTACATCATTTAAAATCAGAATATCAAAGTTGGAATAAAAAACAATGAAAGGGAAATGATTATAAGACTCAATGCCACCACAATGTCTAATTAAACTATTAGATTAATAATGACCCAGAACATTAACTCTGATCAGATCAGTTTTACTAGAATTCACAATAACATGGCTGTGCGCACACCAACCAATATACCTTTTGACTTCCTATCTAGGTCCAAAAGGAGATTTGCCACAAGTTCAATATTGACACCTTTGGAATGCACCTGCATTAGAACACAATAAAATTCATAACAAGAAAAACTAGTTCCAAGGATAAACAGTGCGTCACATGCTTGCAATTCTACTCAACTTACAGTTTAAACTTAAAGATGAAACCAAAGGAATGTGTGCCACTTCCGTACTTAACCATGTATTTTTAAAGGTTTATTGGTCATCACTATGTCAATCTAAGTTTCTTAGCAACCCAACATTATAAGACACCAGCACCTTTATATTATTAATTAGACTTTGTAAACAAACTAGCATGATCACCATACAAAGCATAGAAACTGGGACAAAAATTTGGTCAATTAATTTTAATTTATTCTATTCATAGTATAAAATCTCAACATAATTTTTTATTTAATTACATATTTCATTATCAAATACAAAACCATTAACACCGTACTTTTCTTAATATAAAGTTTTTTAAAAATTATTAATAAAATTCAAATCAAATTGAATAATACTTTTATTTTCATTTTTTATTCAGTCATCCAAATAAAAATATTGTAATTCTATAATTACCTTAATCTGACCTAAACAAATTCTAGTTCTAGATAATAACTATTTGACAGACTTTTTTTCTATTTATTCTTAATGCATTTGAGCAAAAGTCTTAAAAATTACTGGAGAACAATGGCGTACCAGTAGATACGAAACATCATCTTGCACAAAAGATAAAAGTTGAATAGAGCGATATTTATTTTATTATATTTGTTCTGTCGAAACAAAATACAAAAGGAGCATTTATAATAGCTACCCTTGCAAAAACAAGCAGACCAAAAACAAAAACCAGAATAACAAAAGCCTGAGGGATGGCCAAACAAACAAAGGGGAATATTGTGCTGCTGTAACGGAATGAGAAAACGGAGCAAGAAAAATCATACTGTCCATATCCTATTTTTACAAATTGATTTTGTAAAATGTATAGATTCATCGATATTATAAAGATAATCGGGTAAAGAAAGGGTTAAAATCCAGGAAACATTTTGAATCATCTCACCTCATTAAATTTTTTAGTTTCTTCTCGTGACAAAGATATTGTGTCATATGGAAAGCAAGAATTCAACTTGTAAAGGTATTTCAAACAAACTCAAATATCAATAAACCCTAGCACTTGTGCACCAGCTCAATAACATAGAAACTTGTGTTTACCAATATGGGCCTAGGCCTATCTCAATGTAATGCAATGTACATTCTATAAATGTGTTCCATCATATGACTACCATTTAATTCTACATGGTATTTAGAGCCTAGTTGAATCCTTGTCCTCTCAGTCGTCCCACTATACGTCGATGTCAACTTCTTAAATTTTGTTTCTTTCCGATTTTTGGCATCCTCTCATTATCATGCTACCTTTTCGAGCTGTTTCACACCATTTTTGCCACTATCAATAGCTTTACGATTAGAAGCCCCACCTCTCGAGTATTACTGCTGAGCAACCATTGCGCCACCAAATGTTTGTCCATTAGAGCAACAACGTGTGCCTAGAAGCAGGTGGCTTGTCCCTGCCATTCTCTACGATCTCATCAATGTAGACTTGCCCTAATGACCTCTCCTTATGTCTGGTCTCCACTTCATGGTTTGAACTCATTTTACGAATCCCCTCTTGTAATAATGTTCTCCTCTCTCTTGTCATTGTTTTTCGCTCCCCTCGATAGACCCCTGACACATGTGCTAGGGTTTGGAAAAGCATCTGGTTGTTGTACACCAATGATACTCAATACCTATGGCGTATGCCAAAATACTAAAATACTAATACCATGGGCAACATTCATTGTCTTCTACATGACATCAATGAACTATGCTTCTTGTTGCTAGTCTTGCCTAAGAACTAGAACCAAACTTTTTTATGTTGTTGGCATTGTATGGGCTCATTGATAAGTATTCATTAGTTCGTGATCAGATTTTATGGTCTATGACTGTGCCCACGTTGAACTCTACTTGGTCCACCTGTTGTGTGTGTCGACCAAGTTATCTTTTGACATATATTGTTCTCTCCTCCCTAGTGATTCCTTCACATTTATTAAAATAAAGAGAAATAAATATAGGATTAATTCTCTTATATAAAAATACACACAAAGGGTTGTTTATTTATAAATAATAAAAATAACATAAATAATAATAAAATAACAGAAAACATGGGCTAAGCCTCAAGCTGGTGCATATAAATTGTATGTACCAAGCTTGTTATAAATATAATCAATCCTGGGACCCCTTAAAGATTTGGTGAAAATGTATGCTAATTGATCATTTGAATTAATAAACTCAATCTTAATGTCTCAAGATGTAATTCTTTCTCGAACAAAATGACAATCAGTTTCAATATGTTTAGTCCTCTCGTGAAAAACGAGATTTGAGCTAATATGAAGAACAGCCTAATTATCACATATAAGTGTCATTTGAGTGACCTCTCCAAATTGCTATTCTTTCCGTAACTGTTTGAGCCAAATAAGTTCACAGGCAACTAAGGTCATGGTTCTATATTCAGTTTCAGCACTAGATCTTGCCAAAACATGTTTCTTATTTTTCCAAGATATCAAATTAACACCAATAAAAACACAATATTCGGAAATAGATTTTCTATCCCGATGAAGACTCTGCCCAATCCGCATTTGTATAACATACAACTCCAGTATAGTCATTATGACCATATAACGGCCTTTTCCAAAAAAACCTTTAATGTACTTCAATATACGATTAACTGCATTCAAATTATCAACACATGGAGAGTTAAGGAATTGACTCACCGCACTAACTGTAAAAGAAATATCAGGACGACTAACAGTAAGATAGTTCAGTTTTCCAACTAATCTTCTATATTTTCAGGATTTGAGAGGGGCTTCCCCTGACTAGGTAGAAGTTTGACATTAGGGTCCATGAGTGTCTCAACAAATTTAGAATTTATTAACCCTGTTTCTTCCAAAAGATCCAATGCATATTTTCTTTGAGAGATAACAATACCATGATTGGATTGTGATACCTTAATCCCCAAGAAATATCTAAGTTTACCTTTAAATATGCTGTTTAAGTTGAAAAATGTCATGGTGATCACTACCCTTAAACACAATGTCATCAACATATACAACTAGATAGATACACCCAGCATTCGAATGATGATAAAAAACTGAATAATCTGCCTTACTACAAGTCATACCAAATTCTTTAACAACACTACTAAACTTTCCAAACCAACAAAAAATTTCTCAGAGGGGTAAAGAAACGAGTTTCCAACTTCCACTGTCTGAAGAGCACTAACTTCATCAAGCATAGCTTGACGCCAACCAAGATAGGCTAAAGCATCACCTACAGATTTTGGAATAGATACTAAAGAAATGGACGAAAGGCAAGCATAAAAAGGTTAAGATAGTCTATGATAGCTCAAGGCAGTATAATGTGGAGATGGATTACGGGTAGAACGTATACCTTTACGAATGACAACAGGAAGATCAAATTGAACTGTCGGAGCCAGAGGGGGCAGAAGATCTGGCATCAGAGGAGAATCACTTGGTGGACGTTGGAAAGTTTAACAACGACTATAAACTTTAAGAGGTGGTGAACGAGGCGACTCAGTAAGAAAATTAGACATAACAGGAGAATCACAAACAACTAAAATATGTATTTGATTAGATGAAGATGCAAGAGGAGAAGATAAAGACTTAATATAAAAAAGTAAGATTCAGTAAAGGTAAGTTTTGCAGAAATGAAATAACGATTAAGTGAAGGTGAAAAACATTTATATCCTTTTTGAGATCTAGTGAACCCTAAAAGATACATTTATGTGACCGAGCAGATAATTTATCAAATCCAAGACTAAAATTGTGAACAAAGCATGTAAATCCAAAAGTTTTAGAGGGTAAGGGATATAAAGAGACTCATGAGGAAACAAAATAGAGTGAGGAATTTTATTTTCTAAAACTGAAGATGACGTACGATTAATAAAATATCATGCACTAAGAATAGCTTCACCCCAAAAACATTGAGGAACCCTACCATGAATTAAAAAAGTACAAGTAGTTTCAACAAGATATCCATTCTTGCACTCAGCCACTCCATTTTGTTGAAGTGTATAAGCACATGAAGTTTGGTGAAAAATGCTATGAGATTTCATAAAAGTGTTAAAAAAATAAGAAAGATACTCATGAGTATTATCACTGTGTAAGATTTGAATTGAAACTCCAAATTGATTTTTAATTTTATTAAAAAAAGTTCGAAATATAAAAAATAACTTAGAACGATTTTTCATTAAAAATAACTTAGAATGATTTCTCATTAAAAATAACCAAGTGCATCTTGAAAAATCATCAATAAAAATAGCAAAATATTGAAATCCTAAATTAGACTTAACAGGACTTGGTCCTCAAATGTCAGAGTGAACTAAGTCAAAATGGGACGAAGCATGTTGGGAGACACTACTAGGAAAAGAACTGCGACTATGTTTTCCTAAAAGACACGACTCTTAAGATAAACTGGACAACTTGGATAAATTTGGAACAAGTTGCTACATTTTGGGAAGACAATTGCGCATGAAGGAGAGATGGAGAATCCATAACCGTACCAACATGTGCATTTGTTCGGAGGTAACAAATACCATGAGACTCACATCCGGTGCCCAAACTCCAATCCTGTAAACAAGCAAAATCTTTGGTGAAAGAAACAACACAATCAAGGAAACGACTGAGACGATTAATAGATAATAAATTAAAAAGTGACCCACGGACATAAAGAACATTATCAATAGGCAAAGAAGGAAAGAGATGAATAGTACCAACGCTATGGGATGAGACCTTAAAACCATTAGCTATGGTAATGGAAGGTAAATGGCCAAAGGTAGACAAAGAAGAGAAAAATGATTTATTACCAGTAATATGATCTGTGGCACCTTAGAACCCAAGAACCAAGAGAATTAGAGTAGGTGAGCCCAGCAAAAGAGATACCATTTAAGAAATTCATTAAAAATAACAAATAGACTTGAGGTATTAGATAAAGTAAGATCCATGGTAGATGGTGGCACAGGAGCAGCTTGGACAACCGCAAGAGTTGAAGAAGCAGCAACGGTAGCAGCGGAAGAAGCCATAGAGGAGAGAGAAAAACACTAAAACTCAAACGGGCTCCGATCAAGATGATAAGGACAGATCCAGAACACTGGCAGGACGACGTTAATTGCCGCCAAAAAAGACACCAGACGAGCCACCAAGCGCGGTGGCAGTGATGACATGAATGGAGACGAAAATGGAGCGTGAAGGCACGTCGTTGCTCCGTTCGCCGCGATTCCAACGACACGGTGGTCACCTGGATGAGGCCCCCCTGAAGGTGGTGTCGCCAGCCCAGTCAACGCGACGGATGGCGACAGCAACGACAGTGACAATGGCGACGGCGGCGACAGCTGGATGATGACGGTGAACAGTATGTTCATCGAAAAAATCTAAAACTAACCCTAGGCTCTAAATACCATATTAAGATAAAAAGGGATAGACATAGAGTTAATTCCCTTGTGTAAAAATACACAAAAAAAGTTGTTTATTTATAGATAATAAAAATAACAGAAAAAGTAATAAAATAACAAAGTACATGGGCTAAGTCCGTTATATTCAATAGGTATCACATAGACATAACCATAATTGCTCTCACAACCCCGATAGTGGTCATACCAATTGTGATCTTTGAAACAAATTCGACCACACAATTGGTTGTTGTTCTCACCTGACATAACTTATCAAGTCCCCACTAGTGATTCCTCCCCATTGGTATCTCACAGTGTCATGACCGTAATTTCTCTTGCAAACAAGACAGAGGTAGTCCAAGGTGTGGTCATTAAAACAAATTCGATCAACAATTGATTGTTGTTACGCCTTGCATGGCTTCAGATGTAAGTCTCATGTCATTTATCAACTATGCATCTTTGCTCATGTCAGTCATGCTAGCCATATGATTTCAACACCTTGTACCACATCTTTCTAAGTTTTCTTTGTTGAGTCATTTCAATTAGAAAAACATGATCATAGTTCTTTCTATAAGAGTTACCTGAACAAGTTTCTGCCACATTTTTGCTTAGTTCATTCCAGTATTTAGGAATTGAATCATGTTAGGTTTACTTTAGAATTTCACTATTTTGTAACTTCCATTAATGATTATTCTCAATATACTTCTTTTAATAAACAATCATTATGAGTTGTTTTCCATATTTAATCCATCTATAAAGAAGTTAAAAGATCAATTTGGTGTTTCTATTCAAACTTTCCGTAGTGATAATGCTTTTAAATACATGTATACATACCCCTCAAAAAAATGGGATGCCTAGAGCGTAACAATAGACTCCTTATTGAAATAACACAAAACTCATTAAATTCATGGCCATATTCCTTGACAACTTTTGGGTGATGATTGTTCTCGATGTGTGTTATTTCATGAATCACATGCCTTCTTTTGTCCTCAACAAAAAAATACATTACTCTATTTTGTTCCCTTCTTCACCCCTAACTCTTGAAGTATTTGCATTTATCTATTTTGTTCACAATTTTAGTCCTAAGCTTAATAAAATGTCAGGTCAGTCTCACAAGTGTGCCTTTTCAGGCTACTTTAGCTCTCAAAAAGGGTACAAAGAGAGTCTTTTCTCTACAGGTTGTCCAATTACTTTCCTTCTAAGACTATCCCAAAATCCTCCATCACCCCACTTGTCTTTGATACCACGGACATGTCTAGTGTACACAAGACCCACCACTTTAGTTTTATCATTACCGACAACAATTGTGGCTTCCCATTGGGCTAGCTACTAACTCTACTTTGTTAGTGAATAATTACTTTGTCTCTCAGTTCCTTACATGTTTGGGCAGTCTCTTAAACTTTCAGCAATTTCATCTACTTTTTATTTCCACTCTACCAACTAATATGGACAAAGTGGCAATCATGATGGCTATTGAGGTCAAAGTCCTTGTTGCAACTATTGTCAATGGTACGACAATATCGAGGCAAATTGTTGTACAAAGGCACGACAACAACCTTAGATGCTAGTATTGCTGAGGTTGTTTCTCCAGGAACATTTGATAAGGTTTCAATTCTTGTTGATACCTACAATGAGTGTCTTCCATACAAGGAAACCATGCAACGTACACAACATGTCATCAACTTTGCTTATTCCAGTAATCCTATAGTCTTTGCTTCTTAGTTCTCCTCCCTTGGATTCTTGACTAAATTGCCTCTGATCATATATATTTGGTAATAAGTCCCTTTTCTCTCATCTACCTACCCTTTGTTACCATTGCAGATGACTCCCAAATAAAAGTTCATGACATTGGTCAAACATGACCGTCTCCTAATCCTACCTTAGATTCCCTTTAATTTAATTTCCCTTAGCAAACTCACTTGCAACCAAAATTACTCCATTCTTTTGTTAATAATTTTGTTTTTGGTTAGAATTGGCATATACGATTGGAGCAAGACATGAGTCTTAAGGATTATACTATTTGTCACAATTGATTCCTTATATTAGCTAAATGCGGTTCCATGTTTTGCTTATCATTCATCTTTTCAATATGAGTCTTGAGATAGGAAAACACACTTGTCACAAATATGGTACTCAACTTAATAGAAGTTACTCATCCCCTTTTGACTTGGTTCATTCAAATATTTGAGGTCTTGGTTGTGATTGTTAAACTCTTGGTTTTAATTATTTTGTTACTTCACGGACGATTTTTTCCTTATGTATTTGGTGATTCTTAATGAAAATTGTTCTTATGGTTTTGCTATATTCCAAAGTTTCTCATGTGAAATTTAAAATCAATTTGGCACTTTTATTGAAATTCTACAAATTGACAATGCTCGCGAATATCTGTCTTTCCAAATTTAGTTTTTTTTTTTGTTAAATCACAGAGTATTCTTCATCAAACAACTTGCTCTCACACGCCAAATAGAAGTGTGTCGCGGAGAGAAAAATTGGCAGTTGGTTGACATTGCTTGTACCCTTCCACTTCACCATAATGTTCCTCTTTGCTTATGGAGAGATACAATTCTCACAACAAATTATTTGATCAATTGCATCCTTCCTCTGTACTTAATATTCAGGTTCCTTACTCTCTTATATCGCACAAAAGATCTTTACTCCATTCTTCCTTATGTCTTTGGTTGCACATGATTTGTCCATGACCTTTCCCCAGGTAAAGCTAAACTGTCTGCCAAATCTCCGAAGTGTACTTGGTTACTCATGCCTTTAGAAGCGCTATCATTGTTTTGTCCTCAACTTCAACGATATCTTCTCTATGTCAATGTCACCTTTTCCGAGACTACTCCCTTCTCCATCTCCACTTCTACTATATTGGATGCTAATTTTACTACACTCTTCAAACAAATGATTTAGCATTCTTATTTTCATTTTAAAATGTGTGCGAACACAACCCATGAAATTAATTATATTCCTTCTTGGTTTCTCTCTTCTCAACATGGTACCAAAATGGTACTATCTTGTGTGACCTCTTTGTCATTAATCATTTCAACATAGTATCAAAAGCCTAACGAGAAGGGAACCTTAATCCACACTTTCTTGTGGGCCCAC
>Ga0099825_1000228_pt1 | contig 51235 bp, 26 predicted proteins | sample SiratroredBW_FD_76838 | JGI IMG/M metagenome (GOLD analysis project Ga0099825, IMG submission 76838) | Root nodule microbial communities of legume samples collected from California, USA - Siratro red BW | ecosystem: Host-associated > Plants > Roots > Nodule | place: USA: California | collected...
AAAGGAATTGTTCAGCAAAGTAGAGACAAATGACTACTACACCACTGTTTTAAAGATTAAGGGGCTAGAACATTTGCCTGTTGGATTTTATTATTTTAGTGAATATATGGAAGACCCCAGCACGATAGGACATCCAGTTGCAATGCAAAAATTTTATGCTGGCACTAATATATTCTTATTCTGGTCCTATGGCAACTCTGTTGATATTAAGGGACCAGAAGTCACGGAGCTTGCGATCAAGACAATAAAAACCATGGGGGCAGAAGTTGAGAATGTCATTCTTCAACGCCGCTTTATGTACTTTCCTCATGTTAGTAGCCAAGGTATTTGTCTAATTGATTTTGTTTTTTTGATAGTTCAATACTTTTTGCCATGAAAGAGCTCTAATTTCTGAAGCTTAAATACAGATATGAAAGATGGGTTTTATGAAAAGTTGGAATCACAGCTTCAAGGTTCAAGAAATACTTACTATGTGGGTGGACTTATGGCGTTTGAGCTTACAGAGAGAAATTCATCTTATGCCATGGCTCTGATCTGCAAGAACTTTGCACATAGCAATGATTTGCCAACATTTCCTTATACTAAGGTAATTTGTCTATTTTGACAAATCAATGATTTGAAAAGTCTATATTTTATTGAATTTAGATTATCATGTTTTCCAAATAGGCCTGCTCTTAATAAAAGTATTCTTTATGCAGAAGTTGTTTCCCTTGCTAACTGAGTGGCAGAAAAAGAATCCTAAAGAATTAGGTGAATTGGACGAAGTGCAATTTCCAAATTTGCCTACTTTGAATAGCTACTTAAAGCACTGGGGAACTCATCCAATCACTCAAAACAGGATTCTCTATTCCTGGATTAATGAAGAAGGGACTCCAGTATCCCGCAGGACCTACAGAGAACTATATTTCAATTCTTCTTGCATTGCTCATAAGCTTCTAACAAGCCAAAAGCCGGTTATGAAGCCAGGTGACAAGGTTCTCCTTGTCTATGTCCCCGGTTTGGATTTTGTTGATGCCTTCTTCGGATGCCTGAGAGCTAAAATCATACCAGTCCCAATTCTTCCTCCAGATCCCATGCAAAGAAATGGACAAGCACTAAAGCAAATTGAAAATATTGCCAAGTCATGTAGCATTGTGGCAATTTTATCAACAGTAGCTTATCACTCAGCAGTCCGTGCAGGTTCGTTGAAAAATTTAATCTCATTCGTTGGAAAAAATGAGAAATCCTTGGCTCGGTGGCCGAATCTTCCATGGTTGCACACTGATACATGGGTCAAGAAGTCCAAAAGTATGGTTTTGGAAGATCTTGATGAACAGTGTGAACTTAAGCCAGGTGATATATGTTTCTTGCAATTTACCTCAGGTTCAACTAGTGACCCTAAAGGAGTCATGATCACTCATGGTGGTCTAATTCACAATGTAAAGTTGATGCGAAGAAGATACAAGAGCACCTCAAGGACAATGCTAGTAAGCTGGCTTCCTCAGTATCATGACATGGGACTGATTGGGGGACTTTTTACATCTCTTGTTAGTGGTGGATCTGCAGTATTATTTTCGCCAATTACATTCATCAAGAAGCCACTCTTATGGCTTGAAGTTATTAGCAAGTACCAAGCAACTCATAGTGCTGGCCCCAACTTTGCCTTTGAGTTAGTGATTCGAAGATTGGAGTCTGACAAGAGTAAGCTTCATAATTTAGACCTTTCATCCTTGACTTTTCTTATGGTTGCTGCTGAACCAGTGAGACAGAAGACCCTGAAAAGATTTATTGAGCTAACCAGTCCGTTTGGCTTATCTGAAAAGGTGATGGCGCCTGGATACGGCTTAGCAGAAAATTGTGTGTTTGCCTGTTGTGCTTTTGGAGAAGATAAGCCAATCATTGTTGATTGGCAGGGAAGAGTTTGTTGTGGTTATGTTAATCACGACGATGCAGATATTGACGTTAGAATAGTTGATCCAGAAACTCTTGAAGAGCTTCATGAAGATGGAAAGGAGGGAGAAATCTGGATTAGTAGTCCAAGTGCAGGAGTAGGATACTGGGGAAGGGAAGAATTGAGTCAAAAAACTTTCAGGAATGGACTTCAAAACCTTCCTGGACGTAGCTACACAAGAACAGGAGACTTGGGACGAATAATTGATCAGAATCTATTCATCACTGGAAGAATCAAAGATCTTATCATTGTTGGTGGAAGAAATATTTACTCAGCGGATGTTGAGAAGACAGTTGAGACTTCGTCTGACATTCTTCGTCCTGGTTGCTGTGCTGTCATTGGAATTCCTGAGGAAATTTTATCAGCAAAGGGGATTTCCAACCCAGATGGCTCTGATCAGGTAGGCTTGGTCGTGATTGCAGAAGTAAGGGATGGTAAGCCAGTCACCAAAGATGTGATTGAGAAAATTAAGACTCGTGTGGTGGAAGAACATGGAGTCAATCTTGCTTCCATCAAGTTGATCAAGCCCAGAACCATCAGCAAAACCACATCAGGAAAAATCAAGAGGTTTGAATGTGTCAAACAGTTCAGTGATGAAACACTGAGCTTGATACCAATAGGTCCAACACCTGTTTTGAGAAAGAAGTCATTGTTAAGTCCGTTTGCTACAGGAATGTTGAGAGAAGAAAAAACACCAGGGCCACTTGCACCTAGGAAAAGGATAAGTAAGAATGAAATTGTGGAGTTCTTGAAAGGGATAATATCTGAGCAGACTGGAATCTCAGTCAACAACATCTCAGTCACAGACAACTTGACATCATATGGAATTGACTCAATTGGTGTGGTTAAAGCAGCTCAAAAACTCTCAGATTTCTTAGCAACTCCGATTTCAGCCATAGATGTTTTCACTGCATCCTGCATTCTAGAATTGGCTAACTTCTGTGAAGATCTTCTATCAAAGTCTCAGCCTCAACTTACAAGCAATTCATCCAATGTTCCAGAAGCTCAGACTGGTTCCACTGAATTGATTGTGGAGGTATCCAAGTCTCGCCAGTTTGGTATCCGTGTACTTCAACTCCTATCACTTATTTATATTTCTATCATTCTGGTATCTCCTGCATATCTATCCGTCACTACTTATCTAAATTTCATCCTAAGTGCCAGTAAATGGATAGAAGGATTTCCCTGGTTACATTACTTAATTTCCCTGACTTTTGCACCTGTTGCTTGGATTCTCTGCATGGCTTCTACTTGCATTTGCATATCATTATTTGGAAGCTCTTTCTTGGGGCCAAACTATGACCTTATCTCTCAAATTTCCATCTATTCAATGGATTTTGTCAAGTGGTGGACACTATATAAGGCCCGAGAAATTTCTTCCAGAGTTCTGGCGGTACACCTCAGAGGAACAGTGTTTCTGAAAAGCTGGTTTGAGATGCTGGGAGCAAGGATCGGATCCTCAGTTTTACTTGATACGGTTGACATCACTGACCCTTCTTTGGTGTCAATTGGAGATGAAGTTATCATCGCTGAAGGTGCTTTGGTTCAAAGCCACGAGGTAAAGAATGGAATGTTATGTTTCCATCCTGTTAGGATTGGCAAATGTTCTTCCATTGGACCTTATGCTGTTATCCAAAAGGGAAGTGTTATTGAAGAAGGTGCTGAGATACAGGCCTTACAAAAGGTTGGACCAGACCAACATGTGCTCAAACCTGCAAAGCTTAATAATGGCATTAAGGTATGCTATGTACAAGTAAGAAACGCTTCTAAAAATACTTTTATATATTCTGAACATCTATTTTTAGGTTCTTGGCACCCAAAATGGTAAATTATGGGGTGTGCTCAAAGTCATTTGAAGCTAGAAAACTATTAACTGATACCTTTTTTTTTTTATTTATTTCAGAAAACAGATCTGCCTGTTAATACCAGCAAAACTCAATATGATATTATCTACCACTTTATGGGAATCTATCTTGTTGGCTTTCTCAGCTCCCTTGCTGCGGTCATTTCCTACTTCTTATATATTAGGTTCTCCAACCAACCTCTATCACCCCAACACTTTTCCTTTGTTTGCATAGGCGGGGCCTTCCACTGGATCCCGTTTACAATCGTTGCATATGTTACCATGTTTTCTGAAGTCTCATCAAACCCAATCACCTTTGCCACTTCATTTACCAGTGCCTATTTGCTTCATGGTTTGATACTCATCATTCTCACCACTGCTTTTACTCGTCTCCTCAAAACTAGCCAAAACCAAACACAATTTAAAGCCTGGCTTCGCTGTCAAGTGACAACTTCCTGCCACCTTAGATGTGCAAAGCTTCTCTCAGGAACAGAAGCCTTCTGCATATATCTACGCCTTTTGGGTGCCAAAATTGGTAAGCATTGTTCCATTAGAGCCATCAACTCAGTTTCACGCCCAGAGTTAATGTCAATTGGTTCTGGTGTCCATCTTGGAGACTTTAGCCGGATAATTACAGGTTTTCATTCTTCAAGTGGATTTGTTAGTGGAAAAATTGTGGTTCAGGACAATTCAGTTATTGGTAGTCAAAGTGTAGTTCTCCCTGGTTCTCTACTCCAAAAGAATATCATTCTTGGTGCCCTTTCAGTTGCTCCAACGAACTCTACACTCCAAGAGGGTGGTGTCTACATTGGATCAAAGTCCCAAGCTGTCACAAGGAATGCTCGTGATGAATGGACACAAGATATGGACAAGATAAGCAAGAAAAGAGTTGGTGATTTGGCTGCAGAATTCCACAATAATGACTCACAGAAACTGACCCTGAACAGAACATGGCTTCAGACCTTCTCAGCACTCTTCACTCAGCCACTGCTACAAACAGTGTTACCTCATATAGTGTTGGCTTTATCAGTCTTTGCTCCCTTGAACTGTGTTGTTTACCTAAAGGGTGCCAAGAAGGTTCCAATATATTGGTTGCTTCCCTTGTTTTGGGTTCTTTCAGGAGCCTTAGCATCACTGGCATGTGTGATAGCCAAATGGAGTCTTGTGGGAAGGAAGAAAGCTGGTGAAACAGTGCCAATATGGAGTCAAAGGATCACATTGGACAGCACATGGCAGGCCATTAGAACCTTAGTTGGAGACTATTTTATGGACATGACAAGTGGGTCATTTTGGTTTGTGTTGTGGATGAAGTTGATGGGTGCAGATGTGGATATGGACCATGCAGTTTACGTAGATAGCATGGGAGCCTTATTGAACCCTGAAATGGTGAAGATTGAGAGAGGGGGTTGTGTAGGAAGAGAAGCCTTGCTCTTTGGACATGTATATGATGGTGAAGGAGGAATGGTGAAATTTGGAGAGATCAAAATAGGAGAAGATGGGTTTGTAGGAAGTAGAGCTGTGGCCATGCCTGGTGTGCAATTGGAGAATGGAAGCAATCTTGGTTCTTTGTCACTTGCCATGAAAGGAGAAATCATTAGATCAAGATGAAAAATACTTGTACTCATATGCTGGCTTCTCAATAGTGCAATCACAAAAGCACTGTTTCAATAAATAAATAGCTACCATTTTACACTTAGGAGCTAGTATCCTTGAATAATATGCATGGATCATGCAGTGAAATTCTACTTGAATTTCACCTGTATTTCTCACTGCATACCTTGTGTTTTTTTTTTTCATTCAAAATCCCTAAACATATTAAATATTTTTTATGAATTATTTACGATTGTTTGATGTCTTATATAGAAATTTTCTATAATAATATTTTATCGTCTAGTTTTATAAATTCGTCAACTGTCATATTGAATTCGCTTAAAAACATTTAATTGAAATATTCAAGTATCTCATCTTTTGAAAATATAGTTTCCAAATGTATAATATACTATCTTTAAACAGCAATGTAATTTTTTAAACATGATGAATCCAATATTTGCTAAATAATTTTTAAAAATCTATAATATGTTTCTACGAGAACATCGACATCTGTTTGGTCAATTATCATTATCCGTATTTTTTATAGAGAATTTCAAATTTTAAAATATTACATGTTCAGAAGAATTATTATTTATAAAAAGTACATGGATAAAAAGTACAGAGCACGTGAGACCTTTAATTTAGAACATTTGATATAGTGTCTTGTTTTAAAGGCAATAAACCATGTATTTATTAGTTGGGGTAGGAAATAGATTACATAATTAGAGAGAAGGAAATGAATATTTCATTTTGCCTCATGTTTTGTGTTTATTACTTAATTTGTTTCCTTTTTCATAATATTGATTTAAATGTGTATACAAGTTGTATAAATAACCTAGTTAAACATGGTTTCCAAATTACATTCAAACAAATAGGTTGAGTTAGATCTGTAAATAATCCAACCAATCACAATCCAAATTTTCATTCCTAGCAAAAGGACCAAGGTAAATCATTAAATAACTTAATGAACATAATCACGGAATCTCAATTCCTAACAAAGAGATTTAGATAAGTAAATAGGAATCTCAATTCCTAACAAAGAGATTAGATAAGTAAATAATCTAAAGGAATATAAACAAATTTCCAATCCAACATTCAAGTTAGAGATAAACCATCATTATCTTTTCTCTTAGTTGGTTCTTCCTCCAAGCAATCTAATTCATATGGTTGTTGATTTTAGTTGACACCCTATACTACATTCAGTTAGCTCGTGTTTGAATAGAAAATTTCATGATTTATAACATATTTAAATATACTATATCATTGATAATTCAAAAATATTAATATAGATTATTGTTTATAATAATTTTTTATTGATATTATTTGAATTCATCAAGTTTTGTTCAACTAACGTTGACATAAATTTTCCTTAATTGACGTGACAATAAAATTATTTTCGGTTGATATGACAAAATTATTTCGGTTGATATTAGTTAAATAATTTTACCGATATTTTTTGTTTTCTTTTTTAACTTTTCAATTTACGTAAGTTGAAATTTTTTTCTTGACTGACATTAAGAGAATATCAGAGTTAATGTTAATAAAAAAAAATTCTAAATCAACACTAGAAAAAAAAACTCTAATAAACTATTGACAAAAATAACATTGGTATTAATGCTAAAAATATAACCATTAAAAAGATAACCATTACAAATGTTAAAAAATAACTAGTTTATATTTGTTAAAGAATACCTTCTTTCAAATTAGACTAAAAAATTCTCGTTAATGTTGATAAACAAAATATCAATTTATGAAAAACCTCAAATAATCTTACATTCCATCATTTAATACAATTAACTTTAACTCAAAAAAATATAGTTATAATACATATAGATAATTTTTACTTAAACGTTTTCTAGGAGAGTATTATGAAATATATTGATTAGGAGAGTACACTCCTGGAATTGAGTACAACAATATTATTTCAATATGCATTTTATTAGGCATATTTTAGAATCAAAACCTACATTTTATTTTTTTAGTTATTCACAAAATTAAATATGTAAAATAACAAAATATTTTTAATTTATACCATCACAAATTTTATACACAGTTTTTTCAAAATAAATTTATCATTTTATACAAATTAAAAAGAGGGACAAAAGTTGTAGTCCCCTAACGACTTTATTTTTTTAAAAAAAATTAATGATATTAACTTAAATCAAATTTTACACACTCTTCAAAACTCTTTTAAACAAAAGTCAAAGTCGTTTGTCCTAACTACTTTTTTTATAAATTTTAATTACCATCACTGAAGAATAAAACCATATTTCTCAAATACGATTATCTATTTTCATAATTTTTTTATTGTAATAAAAAAAATTGTACCATTTCAAAAAAATTTGCTACTCAATCAAACCTAAATTAAAAATATATATTCTTGAAAAGAAAAGACATGCATGAAACGGCAAATTTTGACGGTTGCATGACAAGCATACCATCTAAAATGATTGGATGGCCCAGCCGACCATCTTTTCTTTATGCGATTTTTTTCTGGTTCCCACCAATAAGTAAGAGCCACGTGTCCCGACAGTGACGCCGCTGACATACCTACGAGGATGTCCACCTTGACACGTGCCACACCATCAAACGTCTTGTTACCTCGGAATAGTGTGCGCGTCTCATTGTCACTGTCTCACATCCCCATTTTGCCCCTCTCCTTGTCCTTTTCTCTTTCTCTGTTCGTTACTATTCACTTTTCTTCCTTCTCTCACACAGTACCAACCAAGAGCTTCATATTGTCAAATGTTCATTTCAAATCACTTGTACACACACTCGCACCCATCAAGCTCCTTCAACGGGTTTTCGAAAAGCTTCCTCATTTCTGACCAGAAACCAAGGCAAAAAGCAAGCTTCAAGACAGAGAGAGAGAGTGACAAAAAAAAAAACTTAAGGGTTCTTAAATATGCCATTCCTCTCTTCTTTTGGTTTCTATCTCTACTCCTCCAATACAATGGCCACCAAGAAACCTCTAAACCTAGTCTTCTTCATCTTCTTTGTTTCACTGCCATTTGTTCAATCCTCTACATCAAGTGAGTTCAAGAAAACCACTCTTCATTTCCTTCAGGTTTTTTTTGGCTCCGTTATGTCCCAAACAAACATTGTAGGAAGCGTGTCCACTGAAACACACAGAGAGGTATATGATAAAATGCAAAAATAAAATCTTTACAACTTATTTGGGTCTTTTTTTTATGTTGGTAACATGGGATTTTACTTTTAGGATGCAAGATTTGGGAATGAAGCTGCTTCTACTCGCATGGTTGAAGACTCAGCAAGAGAAGTTCCAACGGGACCTGACCCTCTTCATCACAACAACCACCCTATAGGCCATTGATTTTCCTTCCTTAAAAATCTCTCCAATATATATTTTAATGCATGTTAGGTTCACTATTTTTATCTGCATTGCGCCAAAAATATATACTTCCATTAATGGTTCAGTGTCATATCATAATGTTTTGATGTACGAGCCATATCTTCTCCAGTGAGCTTATTTTTGTATATTATCAGAAACTGACATACTCATTTTGCTCGATATTTGTTAATCTTTTTGCAACCTTTTTTGTTTTTCGTTCTGTTAATCGTTTATGTGGTGAGACAAAACAACTTGGACTAGAAAGTGGAACCATTTTTTGCCTTTGTAGGAAACAATGGAGAGAGCCCCAGCAATTTGCATTGCGAATTGGTGGTAAAATTTTCAGAGTTGTGGAACCATTTATTTTTTCTGCTTACTATTTTCATGTTCAGCCATTATTGCATCAAATTGGTACAATTTGGATATTAGTGGGAAAATCAAGTGTTGAAATGGGGCAATTTTATTTTATACAATACAAAACGATGCTTGAAAAAGATGATACTCTTTTGAACTTGTATAAAAGTTGCCGAATTCACAGGAATTATGTTGATGTCATATGATATTTTCTTTCTTTAGACTACGTGTATAATCGCATAGCCAATTGAAACGAAACTATAGTTTTTTCAATATGAAATGTTTTTACATTGAAAACTCAAATCCAAAATGAGAAAACACGCGTGTATTGATTGAAGTAACCATTGATTATATTTAATAAGTACTGAATTTTGATATAAAAAGTTAGAGAAATACATGCAATATATTCTTTAATATGTTTCTTATTACGTGTTAGAGCGAAGGGAATTATTCTTAAGTAGTAGTTTTTATTTTGTTAATAAAATAGAAGTGATAGTTATAAGATTAATCCACAAAAACATCTCCTCGCCTAAAAATATGAAGACTTTTGGACAACCTTACATAAATAAGTTGAATATTAAAAATATCAAAAATAATTTCTAAAGCTTTAAATTTTTTTACGAGATCTTGATTGAATTATACCATATCTATCCAATTGTGCTCTCCACAAAATGAAATATCTATCAATAATAGATGAAAACTGATATTTACATTAAAGCAAAGAATCGGAGAGAAATGTTTTGGAGAAATTTTATTAAAGTTAGTTTTTTGGACCACATATATATGATTTCACGAACATGAGATACCTAGTTCACATAATATCATATGAGCAAAGAGTTCTGTTCTAATAACTAATAGAAAATGATTTATTTACAAATAATGATAAATAGTACCTAAGAAAATGAAAGGAGATATAATGTTCTCTTTTGGGATATTTGATCAATTCAAAGTATAGTGCAAGATTCAAATATCCGTAGTTTCTAGATTCAAAATATCTCTCACTAATCAATTTAACACTTATAGAATAAAATTAAAAATTATGACCTAACTCACTACGAAGAAAGCTATTTTTTAAGTTATATATCAAAATATTTACAATGGAAAAGTGTTGACATTGATTTTTTTTTTTCGGTTGTAGTTCTCATTATTTAAATGCATAATTTACCTATTTCTGTGATGTTTAGGTGAGAGACGTGGCTTCTTTTAATTTAAAAAGCTTAGTTTCTAACTTTTTGCTGAAAAACGTGGCGTGGCATCATAGGAGGCTTTAGTGGAATAAAATCAAAAGCTAAGGTGGTTGAAGAAAATAAAAATAAAAGCAAAAATATGTAATAATGTGGACAAAAAATATCATAAAAAGAAAGACAAAAATATCTGAATATAGCGTTTGGAAAGGAAAGAGAAAAATATCTTTCTCTCTAATAAATAATGATGGGATTAGCAATCATTATTTAGCTTAGGGTCCTAAGCTAAGATACTTAGAAATATCTATCTCAAGTGAGAGCGTTACAAATATCAAACACTTTTCAAGTGAGAGCGTTTCAAATATCAAACACTTTATTTTATACTTTCACTTTTTCAGTTCAGTCGCCGGAGTTCTCTCCCTGCGCCGCCGCAGCAATGTCCACCACCACCGCATCCGGCGATGGCGCTCCATCTCTCCCCTTCGATACGCCGATGCTGGACCGGGAGTCCGCGGCACTTCTCCACTCGATATCCGAGCACGGCGGCTACGCTTACGTGAGCATGGCGGCGCTTGCGGCGGGCGGCGACATTCGCGCGGCGGAGGCGGCTCGTGAGATGGCGTGGGAGCAGCTGCACTCCGGGCCGTGGCACTCGGTGCTGCCCGTTTGGCGCGACGCGTACTCCATGGCGTGCCTGTACGTGGCGCGACAACACTACGGCAACGGCGAGTACAGGGAGGCGCTTAGGGTTTTGGATTTGGGAATCATCATGGGAGGAACGCTCCTCCGCAAGGATTTGGACTCCGCCGTCTCGAAAGTGTCGGAACAAACTCGAAGGCGCGTTAGGGTTTCTGATTTGGGCGACTCGGTGCACCGGCTCGTCGATCGGGAATTTGATGTGGCAGAGGTGAGGTCCGTTCCTCTTTGTTTTCTTTTATCATCGTTTTTTAATCAGCATTTGCGAAATCTCAATTGTGAAGGTTCAGTAAGTTGCTAAAATACTCACGTTAATTCAACATGTAATGTGCTAGTGTAACTCTCAGGGATGATGTGATACTAATTGTTTATTAATGGTGGAATTGGAAGATTTTTTTACTTTTCGTTATGGCGGCATTTGATTTTGTTTTATCTAAGGCTGTTCTGCTCTAACGTTTATGTTATAGCTTTTTACACTGTAGGTGCTCCAACTTTTACCATTAAAGTCACTTTCTTCTAAGCTTGTGGTGAAGAAATCAGCGCTGTCGTTGGATAAATTCCTGAAGGATCATTACCTGTCTCGTTCTCCGGTTATTATCAGCGACTGTATGGCTCACTGGCCAGCCAAGGCGAAATGGAATGATGAAGATTACTTGTTGAGAGTTGCCGGTGACCGCACAGTTCCCGTTGAGGTAATTACTCTGATGATATTTTTTTGATTGAGGGAAGACACCTGCTCTTCTCTGATGAGCAAATGTAGAGGGATGAAGGTTTGATTTTCTGAGATTGAATGTGTTTGTTTGATTTTCTTCTTTCCTAAAGATAAAAGGTATGGCTGACAGATGTTTTCATTATTCGAGTTAAATTTAACTCCATTAAGTTAACAACCTTGGAAAGTTATTGACAAACACAAACTTGATGGGCTTGAGTCACATTATTGTCTTTGCATTGCAATTTGTATCTAGTCCTCTCTTTATATTCTCTGAATTTATGCCTACAGGCAATCAAAATTGGTCATTACTCATCAGCTAGTGGGTGACATACTTTAATGTAGCTAATCTATTTGCATTGCATACCATTCCCTTCAAATATTTCCGGTTTTATAGGCCTAAAAATGATGTGTAAAAAATCCTAGAAATCTAACAAGTGAATAAGTTTTGTTCTGGTTGCAACCGTTTGTGAGTGGAGACTTCCCCCTGCCTTCTTCCTTTTAGTCTAATATTCCATGAAAGATTCTTTCCTCCCACCAAGTTTTTAGAACTGAAATAAAAAATAGGTAATGAAGACAAAAGTTGATGAAGTTTATGATTCTCACAAGTTGTTCTGTCAATTCTTAACATTGTAACATATATGTTGCATCTAAGGATGGCACATAAGTACACCTATTACAAAAATATAAAATAAATGAATCAGATCAAATCCATCCGTTTAATTTCATGGATGATTAATGATCTACTCATTATTTTGGTCCTCCTATCAATAGTAAGGGATCTTAATTAATCCAATTAGTGTTTCATAATTAAATCTTCCTTAAATTTACCTTTCTAAAAAGTTTAGAAACATACATTTTAAAATTTATTTTGAAATTAAAAAATATATATGATTTTTTTTTAAATATTATTTGTGTGGATAGATTGAATATCCATCTTTAGAAAAATGTTAATGGATGGATCAGATTTTTAATAAATCAATATGGATTTTTTTCATCCGATTCATTTTAATCGGAAATAAAATTTATCCAATCCATCGAGTTTGTCACCTGTAGTTACATCTAGTACCATTTGAATGTACGTTGCATTTACCTCGTGTAGATTTTTTCTGTCATGGCAAGGCTGTTGGAAGTTGTTTAGCAGTATACATGAAATTCCTTCAAACAAACACAAGGTGAACAGGGTGGAGTGGTTTGTAGGTATTGTATATTTTTATTATTTTTAGATAAGTTTTGCAAAAGAGGGTAACTTGCAGCGTTTTTCCAGGTTGGGAAAAACTATTTATGTGCTGAGTGGAAGCAAGAGCTGATTACTTTTTCAGAATTTATTCAGCGGATAAAGTCTGATGCCTGTTCTCCTGGTGGTCCTACATATCTTGCTCAGCATCCATTATTTGATCAGGTATTTACAATTTATATTTATGTACATCAATCATTTCATCTTAGCGTGCTAGTGCTGGAATTTTACTGCTTTCAGTAACTGATATTATTGAAATCGCAGATAAATGAGCTGCGGAAAGATATTTTTATTCCTGACTATTGTTTTGCTGGTGGAGGGGAGCTACGATCTCTCAATGCTTGGTTTGGTCCAGCAGGAACAGTAACACCCTTACACCATGATCCGCATCATAACATACTAGCTCAGGTAACTCAGCTGTACAGAACTGAGCTGTCTTTTACAAATCAGCTTTCCTATCCCCACCCCACCACGCACAGAATTAAATGTATGTACCTCTAGCTGTTACTTATTATGGCCCTCGTCTTTTGAGCATATGTAAACCAAGTAATTATTACTGAAATAATGGAGGTACCTTGAGTCCTACTTTTGCCAGTACTATGACTAAGCCAATAGCTGGCATAGCATATTTGATGTTATTAAAGCTATAGACTAAATATGAAGTTTGGATGTACTGTGGCTTATTTTAAGAGACCTTTAATGCATGAGGATGACATTGTAGTTAATATTATATCCTTGTTATTTTAAATTGTCTAGAAGATGCTGCTTACACTATTTTTTGTAGAAAATTGTCTATAGTACATCATACTAATAGCCCGTATCAAGAGATATTAGTATGCACCATGGAATAATCTATTTGACTGAAATCATTTTCTCACTGACAGGTTGTTGGAAAAAAATACGTTAGGCTTTACTCGTCATCTTTGTCTGAGGAACTTTCCCCCCACTCTGGTACCATGCTCAGCAATTCCAGCCAGGTAATTAGTTTCCTGAACTATATGATTGTACAACTTATGATGTCTATTTGTGTCCTTGTTTATACATTCCGTCTAAGTGGCCAAAGAGCTCTAGAAGCATTTCATTAATGTGGCGCTATGCAATCTGTTACTCGATGTAAGTCTAGGATCTTTTATCCTTTCACTTGCTACAGATTTTCCAGGCAGCCAAGTGATCAAGTATTTTAAGCTTATAACTAACCTAAAAGATTCCATATTAGATCTGTCATGACATGAGAATAATTTTGTTGTGACAAAAATGATTGTTCTGCAAATGCAATGCTTATTATTGTATAGACTAGCTGCCAACAGAAAGTAGAATTCAGAAGAAAATGATTGTCTTTTTGCAGTTATACAATGTGACAGGTTTTTGAACTTGCTAGGAGGTGGTGATTCTCGTTTAGCTTAACTGCAATTTCATTGATACGGCCCAAACTGTGCCATCCATTCGCTTGTTTTCATTCAAATTCTGCTTATTTGTTGATTTATATTTATTATTGCTTTTGATATTTTGAAATATGTGTCCCCGTGTTGATTAGAACTGTCTTGGTCTGAAGGTTGATTTAGATGACGTGGATGAAACGAAGTTTCCCAAGGTGCAGGAGTTGGAATTTGTAGACTGTATTTTAGAGGAAGGCGAAATGTTATATATCCCGCCAAAATGGTGGCACTATGTGCGGTCTTTGACTACAAGTTTTTCAGTTAGCTTTTGGTGGAGTGAGGGTGACACTTCGGACGCATCCTAATCTTATATCATCATCTTCATCTCTACATTTCATTCTTTCTTAGTCGAGAACTTATCGTGTTCTAAGTAACGTTCCTAATATCTATGTGACAACTCGTTTTACCCAGTGACAGTATAATTCTCGTGCATAAACATCATTTTTGGCTCTGGTTCTCGTTACATATGCTCGTCCTTAATTACTGATCATAAAGCGTTATGAATTTGATTTTGTAAACTCTCGTCGTTTAATTATTGATCTAAAGGTTTGCCAAACGCAGTCCCCAACAGCATACTAATCTTATTCGTCCTCTATTTTTTGGGTTAAATAGTACTACCACTCTCCACTTGTATTGAAATCAGTTAATCATACTACGGTATTCTTGCTTCCGCTGCTTGCAACAATGTATCTGACAAGATTGTTTGTCCAGATGAAGTTTACCTATACGATTTCAATTTATCTCTACCTCTACGGTTCTCCCTGCTATTCCCTCGTTTTGTTCTAAAAATTCTAATAAACATCACTCTGCAAATTTAGAAAGAAAATCGGTGGTGGTTGACTAAATCAACGGGTTTCTTTTCATAGTAGCTGTCTATGGCAATTAGGAAAATTTTCCCCACGTTTGGTCCAGGTCTTATTTTCTTCTGTCTTAACCACGACAGTTGTTAAAAACTAGTCTGTATTCGTATGGCTAGTAAATTAGTTGAGAGGGTGCATCCATGTAGTTACTATACGCAAATAATACACACAAACACTGAGTTTCATCTGACAAGGTTGTTTCTTTTAAAGGAATGTTGCTCTACCTCTACAGTTCTCTTTGGTACTTCCCCGTTTTGATCTCATAAATTTGATGAACATTACACTGCGAATATAGAAAGAAAGTCGGTGGTGCGTTCCCTTCAACATCAATAATTGCTACGTGATCAACGGATTTATTTTCCCAGTTATAGTAATTGTAATTAAGAAAAATATTTCCTCATTTAGTCTTAATCTTCGTAAAGACTATCTAAATCTGTATGGTTTGTAAATTAAGCAAGAGAGTACAATCGTCCCGTGATCAGTAAATTAAGCAAAGGGGGTACTATCCGTATAGGTTTCTGCGGGTCCTACCAGAAATTTAATGTTAGGCCACTGGTTAGCACGAGATGAAAATATGCGTTTTTGTAATGCATTTTCTGTGTTCTGAACTGCATGAAATTGTGAGTATTCGTAATGACAGAACGAGTGACAAACATAATTTTATTTAACAACAATTCTCTGCACTTCTGAATATCTATTCAATGACAAGCACCCACAATTGTACATGCAATAGATTAAATCGCTTACAACTATTATTAACCATCACATACGTTTGGCTAATTGCAGACTTAAAGGAGGAAAAGTCTAGTAAAAGAAAATGTACATATAAACTTATTACTAGTTTACTCAGGCCGCAGACTTGTACCTGCAAAGAACTTTACACCTCAAGACCCTATCCTGAACATAAAACCCCGGCATCACCATGATCTTAACTCTGCTTGGTCCTTGTGACCTTGGACTTATATCTTCCATGTAGTGAGGATCAAAGATTTTATTCTCTTCAACCCTTAAAATTCCCAGCGGAGGGTTGAAAGAAAAGGCAAGCAAATGTAGCAGCCACATGCATTTTGCCGCCACAAAGAAAGCTTGAAGGAGCTGTTCAGGCCATGGCCTTGTCCATTTTAGAGTAGCGTTGATACAACTCATTTTCTGGTCACAAAACTTGCTAAACTCTTCACTGTAATATTTTGTTCCCTTTCTCAGTACCTCATTCCAGCTCAAATTTCTAAGGGCAACAAAAGAAGAGAATTGTGATTGACGATCCTGCTGCGGGTCTAGGAATTTTGAGCAACCGTTCTTTTGGAAAACACAATTCTCAAAGTCTTGGTAGAGAGACTGATTTATAAAAGCTTCAAAATGGTATAGAACTGCCTTTGAGTACTTGGAATTCAGAGATAACTTGTATGGTTGGAGAAGCAAGTTCAAATTTTCTGTCAAAGAATGATCAGTTTCTTCAATGTGCGTTATAAGGGTCTTACAGAACTGCTTCACTGATAATCTGGACTCTGACACTATCTGCAAGAATCCCTCTACCATTACTTCTTCACTCACAGGCATCACACTTTCTCCATTTCCTTCAGATAGTTTCCCCCTCTGAGGAAGATTACTAAGTTGGTCACAAAGTTGAGAATCTCTTGTCTGAACAGCTTGCTTCAGAGCTTTCTTCAGCTCTTCACAGTAATTCTCCAAGTACTCCAGCTTCTGTTTCAGCTCTCCCAATGAACTTCTCATCTCAGAAACTTCCATTAAGGCCACATCTCGGTTCTCATTTGCTTCCACCAGCTCTTTCTTCAATGTCTCAATTGACATTATTCCCAAGTCCTTGAGAACCTGAGAAACATCCTCAGATTCTGCTCTATTAGGGGAACTCTCATTCTTATGCTTCTTCTTTAACCTAGGAAACAACCAAGAAATCACCCCCTTGCTCTTGGGTTGGGATTGAAGAGATGAGTGTGAATCCGTGACTGGGACAATAATGTTGGAGCTCTTGCTGCTCCTTGCATTCTCAAAATCGTTAGTTATGGTGGCAGGGTTACATTTGCTGACGGACTTGAAATCCTCCATGCTGTTTCTCCTCCTACACTTGAAGTAATCATTTGCAGGTGATGTTTGAAGAACAGTAATTTGATTTGCACAAGAGCCAGTCACAGATTTGGCATCATCAGTAGGGCATGTGTGAGATTCAAGGTTGGCAAAGCCAGAATATAGTCCTTTTCTTGAACTTGACTTCTCCTTGTAATCTGCTACAGCGGTTTCTATGCTGTTTCCTCCTTCTAGCAGACTCCCATCCCAACTTTCTGATACTGTTAGGCTTTTCATGGAGTTTTGATTGTACCCCACCACTGGATCATCTTCATAGCTCTATCAATATTTCTCAACTTTAGAAACTTGTTATCAATAAAAATTGAAAAGGGAAAACACATATTAAAGGGGAGGGGGACTTTTAGTTGCAGCAACAAATATTAGTAGAATCTGAAAATAGTGAAAAACTGATAAAAACGTTAAATTATTCTTCTAATTAAAGAATCATTAAGATAATAAATATAAAAGCTTCACAATTTGCCTCAGGCTCAGCTCAGTTGACTTAATGAACCTAAAAGAGTTCCATGACGCAGAATTTAAAGCGAAAATCCAAAAAATCTCTAAAAAGTCAAAACTTTCATTCGCGGTCGGTGTTTCCTCAAGATTAAATAAGAAAAAGAGAAGCAACTAATGAGGATGTAACCGCACTAATAATGACATCTACCAAACTAAGCCATAAAGAACGCAGCAGTTTCTTAATTCTTTCAATTGTAATAAATAGCAGCGTTCTAGGGAAAGGGAGCATCATAAACACTTTCATATTCCACAAATTCAACTATCCTAAATTAGGTCCTTATCATGATTAACAGCAACAGTCAATTCAAACATAATTCAGCAAAAGTACTCTGTTTCTTAGAGAAAAATCGCTATTTTGCAATGAATTGCGAAGATTCTAGGATACCCAGTTCATCAAAATAAGTAAAAAGCAACTTTTGAAGCCAAAATTCAAGAAAAAATTACAATACCCACTGGAGTGAAAACAGGGTAATCTTGGGCAGAGAAGTGAGAAACAGGGCGCAAAGCAGGGGAAGGGGATGGGAGTCTAGCATTGGCTGGGCTATTTCCTCGCATTAAAGCCGCATGAAGAGCTCTCAGTTCCACTGCTTTGGCTATGGCTGCCTGAATTTCCTGCCTCGTAATTTCAGGGTTACCATTGTTGGTGTCCTTGTCGTCTTTGAAAACTTGTGCTGATGATGCTGTTGTAGCCATGAAGCAGAACAAAGAGAAAAAACAGAGTGGACCATGTAAGTTTCGAGAGGATAATATGGGCACCAGATGAAAGTAGAAAATTTTAATTTATAAGGGGTAGAAGAACAAAGGGGTGACCAAGTGGTGTTTAATGGTTGGATTTTATCTTAACGCTATATCTAAAGCAGAACCTTGGAGAACCAGAAAATAGGAAGAGGGATAGAGAGGGGCACCCTAAGTCCAAAAAGTTTTGTTTCTATTCTCATAGGAAAAACTAAAAAGAAGAGAGTAAGGGAGAATGAATTTTAACTCTTACATGTTTGTAACACATCAGCAATGTGTTTCAAGTTTACCAATTTGCCCATCTATTCCAAAAATTACCAGAATTCATCATTAGGTGGTGGTACCACTGTTTCACATGATTGCTTTGGTACGAACATGAGAAGTTCCATGCCACTATCTTCCACTTTCATATCTCTGGTCAACCATTTCTGCTTTCAATTTAGGCATACTTTGGACTAGATGTTGCTTTAATTCTAATTCATACTTCGTGTGTAATCATCACAGTTAATAATAACAAAGGTTATGTTCCTTTGTAGAACTTCACAAAGGCATCAATTGACCATGGTGGCTTTTTTTTTTTTCATGATGAGAACATGTTCTTATGTGATAAGGTAATATTTTAGATTCCACTATATGCTACTTTCATGTACCCATTTCATTGCATGTGTGTATATGGCCTTGTTCACCAATTTCTTCCTTACTTGGTTGGTTAGAGAAGGTTCATTCTCTTGAATTAAATGGGACTTAAAGTGCTAAGCATGTCCTTACAAGTAAGGTCATTGGGAAAATTCATTAGAAGAAAGGAACCCACTTTTAAAATTCATTGATTTAAGCTAGTTTTGGACATTTTAGAAGCTTTTAACTTACTCCAACTGCTAAAGTAACTTCTTTTTTCTTTTGCAAATCCCTAACGTGCAATTATGCTGGTTGAGGTCCATATTCTGCGTATAAAAAAATTGAAGATGAATGATACTGAGGCGTGAAAGGTGCAGTTTCTTTTGGCGAAAAGGGAAAAGAAAAATGACCAAAACGTTCCAAAAGCTTGACACTTGCAGACATTGAATCATATATTGGAGACAGAGTGTCACAGTGGGGATCAAGTGATCAAGTGGGCATTGGCAAGCTCTGTAAATTACAAGAAAATCCTGTCTCTTGCCATATATGAACATCACTCCCAAAGGGTATTTTTGGAAACGGAGAATATTTATTATTCAGTCTGGTATCTTTTTCATAACTGCAACCATAATTTCCTATAGGACAGTGGAATCTTTGAGGGATATTGACCCTAATATTATACGTTAGAACAGTTATTTAAACCTAGTGGAGGTAAAGCTGTTAACGTTGTTACTTTTACAAGGTGATTGATCTAAACATAGTTGGTTATGATCTGTTTATTGTTTTTACTATTATAATTTTGGTATCTAATATTTTTCTATTTATGTAAGATACAACCGTTTAAGATTAGCTTCAGGCACAAATTTTAATATGCATGGTATTAAATTATATTTGCTTATTCATTATAACACAGATGTAACTAGTTATGGCAACAAAAGAAAATTTAATAGGATGCAGAGAGCAAATTACAAAGTGAAAAGAAGATAAGAAAGAATCATTTCAGACAAAATAGTAAATCAGAAAAATCACCCAAAAAACTAGAGATTCATTTAAACAAAACTATGTAATCTTCTGACATGTCTCAGTACTTTATACCATATAAACACCAAATACCTATTAATTCTTTCAATGTGATAGTTTTTCTTTCTTGTTATATTCAACATGCACATTTATTTTTTTTGTCTAAAACCTACACAGGTGTTAAGTCTCCCTCATCAATATTAAGAAATTGCAGTGCTAATACATACATACCTGCAAAGTAGCATAGATAGCAAATATGAAGAAGTTGTACATTTATTTCTCCATCAAATGGGACCACCTAAGGATATATCAGAGTAAACAGGGATTAATCCTGGTGCATGATTTTGCTTAGGAAAGGTATCTTTCTGTCTCTTGTGTCAATAATTGACTTCATTGGCAAGGAGGTAGGGGACACCATAGTCTCCAAAAATGACTTAAGATAAGGGAAGCCCTAGGAACCACTGCTCATCAATTTAATCATCCTTTAACTTCTCTTGATAATTTAAATCATGCAGACAACTTTACCATGGCATCATACCCCTTACATGTTTTGCTTGCAAGAGGAAACCTAACCATCATGTAATCAATTGAGGCAAAATTTCTAATTTGATTAATATTCTTGAATTCAACATACAACTACCTTAAATGTTAAAAAATAAGTTGTCATGTTATAATTCTTTCTTTTTTAGTTTTGTTTTCTTTAAATTAAATCCCTGTAATTGTTACTATGACTGATTTTTACACACTGTCACATAAATTGTAGTCACAACTTATGTGAAAGCATTTAAGTTTATAATGATTCTATTCTATCATGCAAGATTATTCTGATGAAAGATAAGTGTATGAAAAGAAAAGCTGTTTGGAAAATCTAAGAGAAGGAAATGTGGGACCACTAAGGTGACACAAAACCATTAGACAAATGTCGCATTGCACATTTAGCATTATTGAAGAAGAATTCTCAAAATTTAGTTGCAAAACACTTTTGTTTGTTTGCATAGAGAAGATGGGCATGAACCTGGTTTGTAGATTTGTGTGCTGGAGAATTGTTTCTCTTTCATTGTCACAACCTAGCCTGAAAGATACAAGTGATATGAATTCAGCATTTCTTGCGGGGAACAAAAGAGGAAGTTGTGAAGAAAGAAACCAAACCAAGTGTGGTCCTCTTTGTTTAGTATAAAATGACAACACCACCTCAAACTCACCTTTTTATACGTGCTCTCTTTCTTTCTTCTTTTTCATTCTATGTAACATGATATAATACGCCAATTACAAAAACCTACACAACAAGAATTAACTATTCAAAGTGACTATCAGAGCCATGTGATATAGTGGTGGAGCTTATAAAGGGTGCTATAACCTCCGTTTTCCAAATCCATCATGAGATCTATTATTTCTGAAGTTTTTTCTTTGAGAGTAGAGTTAAGAATCACTATTATTAGTGATCAAGAAAAGTGCAGTTATTTCATATTACTAAATATAATAGTAGAGAAATTTTTGACCAATTTAAACTAAATTTGAAATTATTTTCAAAATTCAAAGCAAATTTGGAGTGAACTTATTATTATTTTTTATTACATGCATTTCACTAATTGTTTATGCCATGCATGCATGGCACCTCACATGGGTCCAGTAGCAGTTGATGTTTAAAATAAAAGTGCCTCAATTGTTGGGAAGCAGTGAAAACAGTGTTTCACCTCTGGCATCTATCGTCCATGTTCTACCCAAATATACTTTTCGAAACAAATATTATTAATAGTTTGTTGACTTTCAAAACTATGAGTTTGGAAATGTTAAATTTTGACGTTTAGTCTAAGCATTGGAATCATGCTCGAAAGTTGTTGTTTTCGAAAATAAATTTTTACACTATTCTCATTGAAAATAGAAAATGTTTTTTTTTTAAGCATTTATCTCTTTCCTTTTTAAATTTCTTTTAACTCAATAATATTTAATTTTATTGAACAATCAGACATTTTTCTAGAAATTATATTTCTTGGCAAAATGTTTCGGAAAATGTGATTTTAATAACAAAAATCATGTCTTGAAACACCACTTGAAGTTTAAGCATGATTGATAGAAAAAGTAGATTGTAAATATTAACTTATATATTTAAATGAGTTTAAATTTTTCTTATATCAACAATTTAATTAAATAATAATATCCTAAAATTGTTGGTTTTTTACAGTCACGTCCATTATAAACCGACCCTTCTTCACACCAAATGCATACGTTGCATGGGAAAGAAAAAAAGGCTATAGATTTCCCATATCACAACAATGGCTGTTCTTTTGCTTGACACTGCATTTTTCTATGAATATGACTCAAATATTTTAAGATTCCATTTGTGAATCAATCAAAACATAATTAAAATTTAACAAATTATTGTTGCCCAAAATTGAATTAGAGTAATTTGGGCCGACACAAAGATGGGTCAGCCCATTTATTTAGTGTAAGCTTTCAGTGAGTCCTTTTATTCTATTGTCTCTCTGTGGATTAAATAATAGTGGTACCCACACTATAATTATGCAAATCATACGAAGGATATGAAGGATACGTGGTATTTTATATGCATACGTGGTATTCTGTTCTCAATTTATACCTACCTCGCATTTGATTGATTGAAAAGGACTTGTGACATTTTTTTGCTCTCCAGTGATTAAGCTATGCTAAAATTTCAGATGTCTATCATGACAAGACTTATATGACATCAAATTAAGGCCCCCTGAAAATGTCACGTTGTTGGTAATAAGATCTGTCGACGCTCTTCTCCAATGTTATAATATAGTATTTGGTTTCAATTTTGATTTCTGTATTAACCATTATTTAACCGAGGGACAAATCAAAGGATTAGCATTGGATCTACCCGCTTGGTCCAAGACGGCTTCTTCCTGCACCTTAATAACTTCTTACTCCACCTTCATAGATTTTGAAATTCGCAAAGCGAATGAAGGTACGTAAATGAAAGATCGTATTACAATTTTTCTATGCAGTATAAAAGTAGTAGCGATAACTCTTCGCACGGTGACGATTTCTTCTATGGAGGTCTGTAACTGGAGGTGTAGTCTGCGGTTTGATGTATGGGATAAAATGAAGATACGCAAGTGTAAGATTACATGAAGATAATTTAAAAATTTATGGAGGTGGAGGAAGAAGCCGTCTTGGTCCAATTTCATTTCCATTTTGAACAGGAGATTCAAGACGACAAATCTTGTACAGGTAAAGTATACGAAAACATTATTAACAAGGAACTACACATTAACTCTTCTATAAATTCAGACTAGCAAAATACAGTAAATAGAAAATCCTGTCAAAGCAGGGACTAATCTTCACTTCTGAACGACTCTTGCCTTTGAGAAATCACGAGCAAAGAAGTTTTCTGAAACCACAGTAACAAACTCAGCAAATATTATTGTCATGCATGCCCGTTTAACTGCTGCAAGCTTCAATCTTACCTTGATTACTCACAAACATGCTCAATTTAAAACAAGGGTGTTATGGTTCGTTACATTGAGAGCAGCACGGGAGAAGGAAAGGAAGATGGGGAGAGTAATCTCACAAATGGCGTGAGAAAAAAGTTTCGTGAACCCAAAAAAAAAAAAAAAAATTCTTTCTTTGGAAATGTAGGTTAAAAAGTTGTTAAGAAATAATCTTTTATGAAAAATAATCATGTTACTAAATAAATTCATGTTGATAAGTGTGACTTTTGTAATTGATTATTTTTTTGCTAATTTCTTATCTTTTTAATAGAAACACAAGCTTTGGATGTCAAGTTACTCATAGATTGAAATTGAATATTTATTAATACAATATATTAAGTTTGGTGAAAACTCACCATTAAATATAAATGATAAATAAAATGAAGTTGTTGGTTAATTTGTAGAAAAATAAAAATAATGAAAACTGAATGTGTAATAACTTTTGAATGTAAACGTCTATCTCAGTAATTGAAAAATAATATTTATTGAAAAGGTAAGAAACACACTAAATAAAAATGTCTCATGATATATTATTGCAAGTAATAAATAATTAAACTCAAAAAATAAAAATGTAATAAATAAAGTTACTCATAATAACCAAAATTATTAATAGTAAATAAAAAATTTCTCTTTCTATTAATTTCTTCCCAACTAAACATCTTTCTATCTAACTAATAAATATACTTCAAACATGTTATAGAAGAAGGAAAAAAAAAGTTGATTGCTGAAGGAACTAATATAAAACCGGTTCGAGATGTTGTCAGACAGGGAATTCATAAAGGTAGCTTCTTCAATTTTAAAACACAAGTTCAAGCAGAGAAGGATGGTAACAGAATTTTCTAATTCACAAACCTTGGTTCCTGCTACGATGGCATTATACAAAGGATGAGCAACACATGAGATAACTCCTTCAGATAAAGAAATAAATCTGTTCTGATTACTTCGGTTGTTCCGCCTTGAAGTTTCTTGGATATCCTCCCTGTAAAATATGCAAATTAAAACTGCTAAGAAAAAAACTTAGGCATATGAACACAGGGCATTCACTGTATAATAATGTGGTTAATTTGATTTGAGTACAGCAGATTTTACTGTACATGTGCTTTCTCAATTAAGTGTTTAATTGAAGTTAACAATCTAAAATAGGGACTTAGCATCAATTACTAAATGAGGTCCTTACTTGAAATCCACATGGCTTGGTGAGTTGGTGCTGGGATAAAAATCCAAGAGATGGATACCACAATCAGATGATGACCCGGCCAAATAGATCTGTGATAAACTACAACAATAATTATTTCGTGTACAAATACAATAAATGGGGTTATCCACAAAAAGTATAATAATGAACATAAGCACCAAGAGCCAACTAATTGGAAAGTCCAAAAGATCAATATTTTATTTAAACCAAACATTAAACGGGGGTTTAAATATATGATTGTTATATTTAAATATATAAAATAAAGCTTGTGTTCAGATACGTTAGATAAAAAAGTTTACGAGACATATTTACTGAGGAACTTGTCCAAATTTTGTAGGAAATCATGTGTAAAAAATAAAGAGGTGCATTATATTCAATAAAACTTCTTACCGAACAAGTTGATAACCATGAAGGTTTTCTTAAGTATGATAGATCAGCGGGAACATAGGAATCGTTTCTAACAAAAGAAAATAAACAGTAAACAAAATAACTAGACATTTCAAGAAGCCAGTTCACAAATATGAAAAAGCGATTCTAGATGAAAACGGACAAACTTACAACCAAGCAGGGGGTGGGCAATGAATATGTGTAACTTCAAAACTATTAATATCCAAAACGCCTGACCTGCATGAAAATATTGAGAAAAAAATAACCACAACAGAGTATTAAGGAAGCATTTTTCTTGATAAGTAAGATTAAGTAAGCAGCAAACAACAATATTTTATGTACATAACCCCTACCGGTATAAAACGGCGCTGTTTAAAGGTAGATAAGGAGTACAAACTAATAATTTGCAGATAGTAAATTCAATAAAATGAGACCATTTAGAAACAACATTAGCCGAACATTTGACAAGAAATTAAGTCGTAATTTAAGTTTATAGTTTAATGATGGAAACTTATAGAGGATATAATTATGTAAATACATGGAAATTTTCCTTATTAACAGTCTCGGAAGAAACATTTTGGCAACTTACCAGCCATCGACAAGATGGAATGCTAACTGATATGGGCATGATGGATTAATATTAATAGAGTGAATCTCCTTGGGAACAATATTTGCCTGTGCCTGAATACATGAGAATGGCTAACCATATCAATTGCTAGTCAGCTAGTATGCAAACCTATACAGCCATCACAAAAAGTAAGTAGTTTTGCTTTCTTGTTAATTTGTAAAAGCAATAGATAGGAGCAGTAAGGATAACCGCACCTTCAAAGATCCAATCTTCTCTAGCAATGTTGCCAACTTCACTGATTTTACAGGTGGATGGCATACCTACAAAGTCAAACAAAGACGAATAAGATCACTAAAAACATTTTTAATACATTTTACAACATTTACCCATGCTTCATTTAACGGAAGTATGTCGCAAGTAGATTCATTCTCTTCTGCAAAAGGAAGTTGGAGACAAAGTTCGTATGACAATTTAAGCTGTAGAAAGGCACTTACAATATCATACTACTGACAACTATACAGCTGATTCATGATAATACAATTACGACTAAGGCTTGAACTAGTAAATAAGCAATTAAACTAGGAGCCAGGTTGAATGAAATTTCCTAAGCCTAAGCAAGCTTGGTCTTTAATTAGCCCCATCCAACGCAAAAGTGGATGCATTGCAGAGATAGTGTCCAAGCAGCTGACTCCTCGAATAATTTTGTGTCCTTTTCATAACAGAATAGAAAGAGAAAACTCTATGCATAAATATAACCTCTTTCAGACTTTGAAAGGTGGCAGATGCTCTTCCACCACGAATATCCCATACATGCACGAGCCCATGTTTATCAGCACCAAAAATAATCTGGAAAGGATAGAATAATTACTGTTTGCAAATTCTCAGTGTATTGACTGAACAGAGTAAAGGTGTATTCCAAAATTCGAACAAACCAAAACTCAATTCAACAGCACATGAACTATGTTAGTGACAGCAATTTTACTAAGGTTAAGTGGACCAGGAGATTGGACCAGTTCATTAAAATTAAAAACACTTATGTTGGGACAAAGGTATCGGTCTTAACGATATTTCAGTACCAATTATTAATTTACTAAAAGTCTACCTGGAACTTAATTTAAAAATGCATCGCCCCCAAAGAATTACAAAATTACTCTATAGACTAGATACACAATTCCTAACCTGATTATCTGCATTTAATTGGATGCTGTTAAGCGTACCACATGAAGCAGATGCAAGCTCAAGGCAAGGTAGAGAGTTCACTCTTCTATCCCAGACATTAATTGCACCATGTGTATCAGAAGCGAGTATCCTGTTCAAATTTGCCAGCAAATTGAGAAATGCACAGTGATGGAAAGGAATTAAAAGATTGAAAAATATGTATTGATCGTTAATCAAACTAAATTATCTGCATAAATCAAGATTTAATAACTCATCGAATCCCTATAGTTGTACATATTTTACCTTTAGTCCTCATACTTAAAAATCGTTCTTTTTAATGCCTACACATACCTTCTAGTCCCTACACTAAAAGAGATTAAAAATAGTATGTACAAGGACTTAAAGGGATTATTTTAAGCATATGAACTAAAAATGTAATATAAATATTCCAGACAAGCATTTCTTTTAAATTAGGTCTAAGTTACCAACCTTGTGTCATTTGACGTAAAAGCAACATCGGAAAGACCTCTGTGTATAATCGATCCATTAACTGTGGCTGTACGTCTTGTTCTTAACACCTGTATGATGCAATTCAAGGGCCAAAAATTAGTTAGCCAAGCATAAAAAAATAAATAAACATATGTATAGCTGCCTATGACCAAAAAATACTTCTTTGGAAAATAACACGAACCCAAAATAATAAATTATGATGAACATTGCAGTTTCCTAGCATATTCCTTAAAAAAGTATAAGAGCAATGTGTGATTTGATAAAATAAATAGAAGATCACATGCAATATGCATTCGTTCCCAAAAGGCACTAGTATCCATTGTGTGATTTGATGAAGGTTGGTAAAGGTACTATATATTTCCAATAGCAACAAATAATTAAAAAAAAAATCAAAACACTAGACAAGGCTTAACAATAATGGAATAATGCAAAAAGAAAATTCATATCAACTGAATTTGGAGTTGTCAAATATCAACAGTAGATAGTAGAAGCATTGAGATTGTGGGAAAAAAAGAGCTGGTCCCATAAAGTCAATGTAAACGACATTTAACAAGTGCAATAACAGATAAGAACGGAAATTTACTGCAACTGGATCGGATGAGACGTATCCAATATCGAATATGAGTACTTCATTACTTTTGACAGATGCACAAACAACCTGAAATGAAATAGTGAGACAGATAGCAGTGCAAATAGAATATTTAATCGTTTATAAAAATAAAGCTATTATTAATGAATTGGACAAATCATCAGTCTTACAAAACATGCACAAGGACTTGTAAATCTGAAACTTCATTTGAAAGTGTCAAATCATCGCAAGGTTATCCTTGACTTACAATAGACAAGCTACGACATACAGAATTCCAAAAGATAAAACCAAAACATTTTAGATGGAACATGTCATCATGGATATCATTTAGAAATAATCAAAGATTAATAAAAGTCCATAGTAAAATGCTGAGTAAATAGGCAATTTAATTCAACCTCATCCTGATTAAGAGGATTCCATCTGACAGCATCAAGTTGTCGATTTAGTGAGAGGTGCATTAAATGTTTGCTTTCATCCTCTGGCAAGCCTATCATCAAATTAAAACAAAAGCAGGTATAAATGATAATTAACACTTCATATGAAGTTCCTTCCTCTCCTATGTATAAAATAAATATAATGCTACTTCAATATGAAGCACGCAGCATCAAAGCGTGTTGAACACTTTTTCTTACCGTTCCAAAGACATAAGGCAGTAAAAACAAGTAATATCAAACCCAAATAAGTTATTTCTATTAAAAATGTACAATCATTGCTAGATAAAAAGTAAGTTGGACAAATTTGGAAGAAAAAGAAATTCACAATTGGAAGGCTATAACAACGACAATGCCATATTAGATTTTCAAAACAAAACTTATGCGAGGAAAATTTCATACATCAAGCCAAACATAAAAACAGGCCTGGTAAGAAAGTTTAATGGACTTTTCCAAATAATTCTTATCATTTTGTAATTAAATATTGACTATAAATCACAAAGAGGCATTAGTGCGGTCAAAATATCAAGATTGCAATACTATGAAGATAAGGCCATAAACATTCTCTAACTAGTCTCCCAAATTTGACAAGCACAGCAGCATTTTAAAAATAAGCAAAACACAACCACCAAAACAGAACTTACAAGTTAACTCAGGTATCTGGCAATAAAGAGTCTCAAAGTCGTGAACTGTTAAGCAACCCGATTTTGTCACAGACACCAAGTATATTCCCTGAGTACATTTCAAAACATGGATGGAATATTTGAAATACCAAAGCAATGAAAAAAGAAATACGACGAAGGGGTTATAAAAACAACACGTTAATCAAATTTGTGTACTTAAAGTGAACAAGAATATACTCATAAAATCACTAGTGTGGAGAATTCACATGGAGAGTGGTGTACAAGAAATAGATCCATTATTCAAAAAATTATGCATATATAACATCAAGCACCCAATCAAACTCGGGATAGATTATTTTAGAGAATATTTTGTTTCGAAGGCCTTCTGTCAAAGCTTTTGATTAAAATTTTCTGGGCAAAAATAAGCAAATATATATTTGTAGGTATCAATTTTTTAGCATAAGCATAACAGAAATGACGACATTAATTCAAATGCTGTGTCGGTTTAAATTTAAGTATATCTCCGGATGAGATGCTTTTGTTATTTTAGTATCATACATGAATTATTTACTTGGAAAGCATCACAATGACATTTACTTAAAACACATTACGATATTAATTTGTACTTACCTTCTTGTCAAAATCTACCGCAGAGATGCCTTGCCTGTTAACAAACATATGTAAGCTATTTGTAGAGAGAAATCACTAATGCCATGAAAAGTAACACACCAGAACATTTCATGTCTAGAAGCACATACCATTGCTAACTACTAATTTATACTTCTCCATGAAAAACATGAACAAGTTTCAAATACACTAACCATAACAAGAATTACCAGTAAATAAAGACTTGCCTTGGCTCAAACGACTTAAGTTATTCTTGATTCAAATTAGGTTGTTTCGGTCACCTCTGATCTTGTATACAAAAGAGACTTCCAAGATGACTAATTTCTAAAATTGATCCTAACTCAGGAATAGAATTCCCCTTATCAAGAGAAGCTTCAACACCAAAAGCATCCATGCGAGATGTGTCAAGAGTACCAGAAATAGCATCTTAATGAGATGGTTGCCATACCAAAGGAGCAAAGGACAATTTGAAAGACTCATCTTCTATATAATTCTCTCCCTAAAGTTGAGGATAATGTAAAAAAATTTGTTTCATGAAAAGTGACATTCATAAAGGCAAACATAATTCAACTCGAAAGATGGTAAAAATGATATTCCTTTGATCAGAAGGATAACCAATGAACATAATGCGCAAGATAGTTCCTTCAATGGGATTATTCATCATAACCATTCCATAACTCCTATAAAAGACTTCAAAAAGAGAGAGAAGTCTTTTCTTGACAAGAATTTGTGTCCTAAAAAGTTCATAGTCAAAATTCGTTTCTAATAAGAACTTAAAGATTTGAGATCAATCCTCGTATCCTTCAAGATTCCATACTACAGTATGACTTTTGCTAGTAAAATTAAAGGAAAAAACACCAGTAAAATCAAATAACAAACAAGGAGACAAAAGTCAAACGCATAAAAAGATTAACACCAAATTCAACTCAAAATCTTAAGATTAGATTTATAAATCTTTTTTCTAATATATTACTCAACTTTTTTATTTTTATATAATATAAGACTTAAACTAACCGTTTAAATAATTAATAAGTTTTAAGTAGGGATATGAGCGCACGTGAGGCTGTCTTTTTGACAGCATGGCTTTAGGACAGGACCGGTCTCGAGATGGTAATTCCCCTGTTGCCAGTCAGAACTAAAACACTGGCGACGGCAGTAGTGACCCCACTGACAATAGCGGGCAAGGAATTATTTGGGAGCACGTCAGGCTGCCGAAAGACAACCACAACGAAGCCGCAAGTTTTGAATGCAGTTGCAGAGACAAGGAACTCTAACACCAACTTGAAAATAACATGAGAAGAAAAAACGATCTGAATTTTAAGTAATTCATGGTCAAACAGTACAAGAGGATATATAGATAGAACTCTAAATTATAATAATTTTTGAATTCATATATTATCTCGACTGTAATAATTACAGTAATTGTTAATATCTTGATTCGTGTCATCAAAATCAAAGAAGCCAGAATACTAACTTTCTAAATGGAAGATGGCCATCACCATTTGCCTCTCCAACCAATCGATTTGTCTGCACAACATGCCCAAACTTCATTGAATTAAATCACCGAATTGAAGAGTCATACGACCAATAAGCAAAGTTATCAGTGCATACATGAGATTGGCATGGCAAACCGTCCACTTGATACAAATGCGGAAACACTCCAACCTTTACAAAAATTAAGCGCAGCTTAAAAACACACTGCACACAAAAGAAAAGTACACAACCAAAAACCTAATAACCGAGAAAAGCGAGGCACACCTCAGAATACGATCGAATTAGCAGATCCAGCATCTCATGACGATAGTTCCGCTCAAATCTCCCATTTAGTTCAACCGAACTCCTCTTCCATCGCCTCCTCCATTAGGCAGTTTGAATCACTAAGAACTCACAAATATCTACTAAACGAAAACGGCAAAACAGAGGACAAATTTACCTTGGAAGAGGCTGAACCTTTTCAATCGAGCGTCCATGCGAAACCAAGTATTTCTCCATTTTCCCGCGCTTCTTTCACAGAGAAGTCGCATTTTTGTATCATTATAAAAATCAACAGTTAAACGTACCACCCCCTCCGCCACTCTTTCCCGCCAAAAACAATTGGGCTCAAAATAAATGTTTCGAGTCCGGCCCAAAAGTTCAGCCCAATCCACCCATGAACAGTATTCTCTTCGAAACATAAACATATTGAATTATTTCTAAAAAAAACTTTGGTATTGTTCTAACCATGTTATGCAATTTCTATTTCAATGGCCAATAAGAACGAAACATTACTGGAAAATAAATTCCAATTTTTATTTAAAGATAATTAAACAATTGCAAAAGTAAGTATTTGAACGAGAAGATTCAGCATAAATTTTCTCACATAACATAAGATATTATCCAAATCAATCACAACGAAACAAGAAGTTTCTCACTACAGTCGACACGAAGGATCTGAATAAAGAAAACAGCACTACAAAAGCAAAAGCTTTGTACATTATACGAAGAAACCCTAAGCTCTCTCACCCCTAATTCTACGTGCAAGTTGAATGTCCTTAGGCATGATGGTGACTCTCTTGGCATGAATGGCGCAGAGATTAGTATCCTCAAACAGCCCAACAAGGTAGGCCTCAGCGGCTTCCTGCAGAGCGGAGACAGCACTGCTCTGGAAACGGAGATCAGTCTTAAAGTCCTGAGCAATTTCCCTCACCAGCCTCTGGAATGGAAGCTTCCTAATGAGAAGCTCAGTGCTCTTCTGATACTTACGGATCTCCCTCAGAGCCACTGTTCCAGGCCTGAAACGGTGCGGCTTCTTCACGCCACCGGTGGCCGGTGCAGACTTGCGAGCAGCCTTGGTGGCGAGCTGCTTCCTCGGAGCCTTTCCTCCGGTGGACTTCCTTGCGGTTTGCTTGGTACGAGCCATTTCAAACACCGAATGAGAATAAACAGAGAAAGCACTAGATAAAACGAGGGACGGCGAAAACTGGTGAATTTGTCTGAATGAGATCAGTGTATTTATAGGGCATTGTGAAAAAGGTTGAGCGGGAATTTTCTAAGGTTATTTTTTGGTTTGTGAAATTTTTGTATGACCGCGAAGATGTTAACTTTATGAGGATGGGAATCAACGGACGTGGTACTTCCTCAATCAATGGCACAGATTGCGATCCGCGACACTCCCCAAGAACCAATGGTTAGACGCCGCGTGGTATTACTTTAGCATTTCTTTTTTTTTATTCTCGACTTTAATTCATGTATTTTCTCGCCTACTGCCTGTTATGAGCATAATTTATATATTTGACGTGTGAATTATTAAATAAATAAAGTATAAAACGGTTAAAGTTTTAATAAATACATATATATTTAAATAAATATTTTATTAAATTCTTTATTTACATTTATTTTATCTTAGGAAAAATAAAAATTTAAGATAAAAGTAAATAAATAAAAAGTTGACGCTTGACTGGGCTACCTGATAAATTTAGAATATGTAATTAAGACTTTGTATTTAAACATAATGTTAATTTAAACCAAATTATCTGTAGGATTAAAATACGCGATAAAAATATTTCCAAAATTTTAAAACAATTAAACTTTTAAGGAATTATAATTATTTTGAAATAGCATTCCACTGATGTTTGTGCTGAATGTAAAATAGCAAATACTAAGTGCATTTATTATTTATTTTTGACAGATTGATTTGTTAACTTACCCAGCGTTAGTCTATCCATCTCAAATACAATGGTCTCTCGTGTATAATATGTGTTGTTTTTACTAAAATATCTATTTAACTAGAATCCAAAATATTACTATCCACACTTAAATAGGAGATAATATTATATTAAGTTAATTACAGTGCATTGCATTCAAATGCTGTAATAATCTTATAAAATATTACATTGCGAACGTGTAATTACTGTTTTTAAAATTTTATTATATTTTGTGTTGATTTTTAAAAATTTTAAGTGTAAGTAGTTTTTTTTTTTTTTATTACATCAAAAACAATCTTTCACATTCATATGAAAGACAAACAAAACAAAAGTCCGTGATTTCAACTACCAATTCTAGAATCTTTAATTGTTTCTTTGCACAAACTAACGAAGCAAAAACAAGCTCTCAACTCTAACAAAAGACCCGAATATAGATGCAAAAATATGTATTATTCTTTATGTACAACAAGGAAAAGAGGCTCTGAAAAGAAACAACATAGAAAAAGTTCCTATGATGCATATACTACTATAATGTGTCAATATCATACCCAGTTGTTGGAGATTGAGAAGTTGTTGAATCTGAACGAAAGATCCCCAGCTGTGTCTCTCTCAAGCTGCATTCCATCACCACTCACACCACCACCTGCATCAGATTCAGATGGCAACACTGAGCTAGAAATATTACTGGATCTTGTACTTTCTATGCTTGATGAGGCCAACCCTCCTTCCCAAAGGAAGACATGCAGGAGAATAGGAACTTTGGTGTGTCTATGCAAGGAGAGTTTCTGGCTCAATGAAACAGTGTCATAACACCTAATGGCTCCTGTTGAAGATACCATCCATGGGAGGACACTCTGATTTGAAAGCCTAGACACCACCAGCAACCTCGATGAATCTGTTGCTGCTTTATACAGATTGCTCAGTCCTGAACGTGTGGCCGGTACATTTTCTTGGCCCTCATCAATAACTGTTGAGATGAAAATAAAACCCTGTTGATCGCATAATAAAGTATTATTATCAGCTTAGAGGCTACAACCAACAATGAATCAATCTGTTTAACTATGTGAGCTTAAAGATACCTCTTCTGTTCGACTAATGGCAAAGCCAAGCTTTGTGTCATCCTCTTTTAGTTTTATCTCAATTGTGTATTCTCCTCCAATTGGAGCATACCAGAGCCGAACTGCTCTAACAACACCAATGTCTACTCCATGATAGTCCTCAAAGCCATAAAGGCTTACATTTGCAAGGTTGGATAAGTCAGATAATGACCCTGCATTTACAGTGGAAGAAGCTGTTTCTCCGGATATCTGTCACACAAATAGAAGAGAACTAGAGTACAATTCATTTGGGTAATGAAAATTGTGGATTAGTACTCTAAAATTTGTAGTGCTAAAATAAGAGAGGTCTGATATCAGTTTGTGCACATCAAGTGACTTTAGGCTAGTAAATTGCAAATAACTCGTCACATTGTGCTAGCATGCCACAACAGAATGTACCTTATTGCAATTAGGTGAATTGATGATTTACCTTAGTAAGTAGGGACTCGGTTTGGACGTTCATAAAGACAATAGGGACCCCTGAAGCTTGAGCTGCATTGAGCCACGTATTTGCCCTGGCTAGCGTGTCTTCTACATCATTGTAGCGAAAGGCTATTCGATCTGAAACTTTGGGAAGAAGTAACATGGAAAGAAAATTGCTAGAATTGGGCACTGATAGCAACTCCTGCATCCTCCTCTCCCATGGATACGAAACATATCCATCTTGTAACCGAGTCCTAGTTAGTGCATTTACCATTCTGGTGGTCCTTGAAGCTGCAAAGTGCAATTATCTATTGTCAACACATTAGATGAAGACATATATCAGAAGGGGTAAGTTAAAATCTGCATTTTCCACAACTACACTCCACGCTTAAAACAAATTCAGGAAATCGTTAAACAGAATACACTTATCAAAGGTTGATTTTAGTCTATCATGTAGCAATGCCCATTGTTCCGTATTACAACCTTAAACAACAACAAACACAATTTGTTTACTTTGCATCTCTTTAAACTGACTCTAGATGTGAAAAATCCTGATTTTAATCTATAACGAAAAGTGTACCATGATAATGTCGGCATCATTGACAGAAGGACATCATGTGTCACGCAACTTGATGCCTAAATCTAGCAAACGTTGTAGCTTTCATATTACAAGTTAGTGTCTCAAATATCTTGCAATGGATATTCATTCCACCGCACATGTAGTGCCAAAAAGCAGTTAATGCAAAACCCAAAAGGTTAGATTTGTGTGATAAAGTGGCAAATAACAGTAAATATTTCAATTTTCGTTTCAAAAAATAAAAATACAAACAGTTTAGAAGTCACTGCCACCATTACCAGAAGAAGACAATAACACTGTAGTGTACACCCTCTCTCCTATTATTTTTTGTACTTAACGCATTAAATAATAAATCCATAAATATCAGAAAAGTACACGAATAAATGAACTCATCTACTTCATCATCCATTTAATTAAACCTGGGAACGAACACCTAACTTAATTTTCCGTTTTTTCTTTCTTAAATTGCAGATTTAGTTAGTTAATTTCAAGCGGTGGAATTTTTTTACATTAACCGAAAAACAACTTAGGATTAACCGAACTCAACCCTGGAGCATGTCGTGAGTAACAAAGATAAGGAGAAACAGACAAAAAAAGCATGCAGGGTAAAAGGGTGTACGAAAAGGGTACCTTGGAGTTGGAAACACTCGGTTTCAGTCCGATCAGAGAACCCAACGACGTAGTTAGGGTCGGTGACGGAACGGAGAACGTACTGCTTCTTCCCGTAGGAATCGTTGGGAACGATGCAGGCCTGCAACTGGGCGAACTCGTGGGGTCCACGTCGAACTCGGACGAGGATGGAGGTTTCTTTTCTCTTGTAAGAGGCTTGGAGGATTTTGTTGACGGCGGTTTTGCCCTTTTTGAAGGGCGATTGGAAGCGGACAAGGGCGTTGGGGGAGTCTCCGATCCGAAGCTCTTCGACGATGTCACCGGTTTGAAGCATGTCACCGGTCCACTCGTCGGCTTTGGAACTTCCCCTCAAACACTCTATGGATAACACTTTGAGGTCTCTGGTGGGTGAGTCTGAACTGCTCTGAGATAACCGGTCCATGGTCATGTTGTGTGTGATCTCTGTGTGTTTGTATGTTCGTATGATCACACACAACAACCAACTTTGTGAAGAAGGAAGGAAGAAGAAGCTCGTGTTTTGACAGACACAAGTTTATAATGCAGAGACAGTTTCAGATTCTGGTGGTGTTGTTGTTGTGGTTTAAGAATTAATAAATATTGTACTACGTAGGATTCTGTAGAAAACAAATGTTGAAAAATTAGGAGACGTGAAATAGTACTCCATCCTTCTTAAACAGTGTTTTTTTAATTAGTTCTTTTATAGATATAAAAGAATAATTAATATAGTATAATTTACATGAAAAATATAAGAATAGTTAAAAATAAGTTAAGATATTTTATTTATTTTGTATTAATCGATTTTTTTTTTTGACTAATATGTTATAAAGAGAAAGTGAGTTTTTTTCTTTTTTCTTTTTTAGTGACGGAAAGTTGAATGAAAGAATTTGCAGAGACTAGAAAGATAGAAGTGCTTATATGAAAAGTCAAACAAACTTCGGGTTCGTTGGTTAGTAAATGTGAACGCTAGTTTGCATATTGTTTTTATTTGGGCTTAATAATCTTAATTTTGAGTGTTTAATTTAAAGTTGATTATTGGATTCGAGTGTTGATTAATGTGGGACTACAGTAAGGAGAGAGTGACTATTTTTTTAAACCTGAAATTTCACACTCCAAACAATAAAATACAATTATTTGATATTTAAATAAAATATTATTTCATAATATTTTATTAAAAATACGGCTGTCAAGTGAAAATAATTTATAAACAGTGATGTCAACATAATTTTCCTTTTTTTTTATCATGTACAGACTCGGGAAAGTTAAGCCTCATTATAAGTTATATTTTTTTATCCATTTTGATTGACTAGTTAATTGTGATGGTTTGAAATATCTTTCTCGTTTATTATTCACTTTCACACAGACTATTTCTTTTTCTAGAAAAAAAAAGAAATTATTTTCTAGAATATAACCAATCAGAAAAGGATATATCCTTGAAGAGGGATTCAAATAGTGTGTTTGTATTAGGTTGAATACTCTACGAGAATTTGGAGATGTAGATTATTTGGTTGATTGGGATATTTGGGCTCGTTTGGGAGGATAGAAATGAGAAAGTGGTTGGGCTTCTCTTTCTCTATGGTGGGGAGAAATAACCTGAGTGTTTAGATAATTACGAATTTATTCTTTAATTTGTTATTTGAATTACATCTTTGTTCTTAAAATTGTGATTGTATTTAAAGAAATTATGAAAAATATAATGACGTTAAAGTGTAGTTGAAGTAAGAAGAATTAATCTACATTATGGTTTCAAGTTTGGGTATTCTGTTGATGAAAAATAAAAGGCATGGGTATTGCATTATGGTATAATCCACTCACAACTACCTTATTACATGGTTTCTAAAATGTTAGAATTTAAATTCTTCAATTTTTACAATTATTCTCATATATTTATTTACTATTCAAATAAATTTTTACATATTCTTAATAAAAATAACTTAAGGGCATTTACGTCATTTTGATGTATTACTGCATACTTTTTTAACAATGGTATCCACTTCAAATTTTCATTTCACTTACCATTCAGATCCACTTGTTTTCCCACAATCTAAAGAACAGACTTCTTCTTACACTTCCATAACTTCTTCCTTCACCTCCAAAAATTTTGATATTCCTAAAGAACCCTTACGGAAAAGACTTAAATGAAAGTGTATAAAGGGGAGTGAGGGGTGTAAATGAAAGTGCGTGGTTGGAGTTTTGTTAAGGTTATACTATTGTTGTGTAGCGTTGCGGGATGGCAGAGGTTATTAGGTGTGGGTGGTGGCTCATGATGGTTGGCGGTGGTGGGGAGTTGGTGTGGGTGTTTAGAGACAACGTTTTTGTCTAAGCTAAGTGAGGGTGGTATAGTTTTCATTAATACTCTAGATTATATAATTTGAGAAATTACCGGATTGTAAAAATTAAAAACTTATTTTCGTTGAAAGTTATAATTTTGGATTATACAATTCAAAATATAAAATTATCTTCTAGATTTAGATAATTCATAATGTAATTTATTTTTTTATTGTTTTATTAATTTTTTATCATGAATATGTTTTTGATTTCCACATTAATCCATTATATTATAGATTGTTTAGTGTATAATTCAATCCAGAAAACAAATACATTATGTATTGTACAATGTATTTCAGAATACACTTCATAAATTTTAATTTAAAAAATAATTTTGTATTTTGAAATAAACTAACGCAAAACATGTATTTTGAATTTCACAAAACTAAAACATATTTGTGTAGTATATTTATATTTAGATTTCTTGTTTTTTTTTTTCTTAAATGAAGGTGATTGTTGCATGTGAGAGTGAAAAATCATGTTTGGAGCAGAATATTCAATGAAATAGACAAAATCAAGTATGAAATAATTCTACACTTTCAACCATTTAATATTTTGAAAATTATCATTTAACTAATGTAACATCTATATTTAAGAGGTGAGGATATTACCTATCATAATTCAAAGGTTGGTTGAAGGATAAATTGTATATCTTCCAATTTTACTAATTTTAGTTTGAGATGCTAAGTGATTCATCAAATTAGTAACCATAATTGCACATCAATCTATCTTATCTTTGATAATTAAAATAATTTAAAATAGGTGTGAAAAGTGTGTTTATAATATGTACAATGTATATCACAAAATATGACAAATAAATTTTTGGATAAATGAGATTGTATCACAAGATCTTTTGTCATCATTGAATATAATTTGTTCTCTCCCTACATAACAAGAGAGATAAATTTTTGGTGATCAGTCAAGGCAGTGATTGATACTAGCAAAAGAAGTTATAGAATACAATATACTTTAAAGCCTGCAGTCACTGTGGAAAGATAGGACATATGATTGATACATGCTTTTCAAAGCGTTTTTGGCACGCTCTTCGTTTATGCCTTTGAAAGTTTTTTGTTCTTTATTGGCGTGTTTTTCATTTACGTCTTTGAAAGTCTTCGGTACGTTCTTGGCACGCTTTTCATTTATGTTTTTGAAAATTCTTGGTACGTTATTGCCACTCAATATGGAAGTAACTCTCTCTCTAATGACGTAATGATATCTTAGCTTCTAGTCAAATCTTTATTAAGACATAGGTCAGTAAACAAATCGCTTTGGTTTTTAATATCAAATCCGATCTTTATAAAACTTCATCTGAAAAGATCATGCAAAGACTCAACTTTTCTTGTTAAACATCTTTGTGAAGATAATTCTGCAGATGTGAGTCCATGCTCTGATACCATATTATGAAATAAATATCATACTATAAAATAAAGAGACGAACAAAAGATGTGAAAATAAAAATATTCTTTCTATTTTTTCATTAAGAGTAAAAAGCAAATGACTGAATATATACAAACAATGTATCCATCATAATATAACTAAAGAAAAAAATAAAAAAAATTATAATATGATTCTGTTATGAAAAATAAAATAAACAGAATTGATGATAAATAAAATAAACAAAGTTGATGACAATTTGATTTTGTCACGAAAACAACATATATAATTAACATTGGATTTCTTATAGAAATCTTGTATCCATGTAAACTTTGTATCCATATTATCTGAAAGTATATCTTTCCAATTAATCATATTTTATATAATTTTAAAAAAAATACGAATCTCCTTATATTTTTAACACTAGTGCAAAATCAGATTTTATATCATCTATATAAACACCAAATTAAGAGTTAACATAGCACCAATTTAGGAACTCAAATGAAAATCAATACATTGACAATTTTCTAAATACTGAATGTACGTGTATGTTGATTGACCTTTAAATTAATGTAGAAAGCTGATAACATATTAGTTACAGAGAAATTATATTGTATCTATTTTTTTTACTTCAATTGATGATTTAATTGATATGAAAGATTGAAAATTTTGTACATTATTCATAGGTGAATCACTACATAAAATTATTTCCCTAACTTTTTTTTTCCTATGTTGCATGAGTTCTTCCGTGTCCATCTATTCAATTACCTTTTTTAAGTTACACATACATCAGTTAAACAAAAATAGTATTATGTACAACTTTTTACGTTGGATACATGTAAGACAATACATTTGGATGCAACTATTTTGGAACGAGACAACTAAATTAAGCAAGACAAAAGACACGCATCCCAAAGATAATTTCATTTTTTATTCACCCTTTGATCCAATGAAACAGTAAATAAGTATTATCTTTATTTCCCTTTTTTATTTGATGGTTTTAGAAAATTGAAAAATAGGGTTTATTTTATCTTTCTCTGGCAATAGGTAGTAGCAAACAAAAGGGAGAAAGAGACGAATAATAATGCACGTAACGTAGCTAGCTATGAGTTGGGGCAGGTGAGGTCCCTACTGCGACGAAAAGTTGAAAGAGTCCTTTGTGTTGCATTGTCCCACTGTCAATCCGTGAGCCTCACTTCCTGCCAATGCCCCTTTCCATTTCTAGCACCACTCTTTATGCCTTAGTGCTTTGCTTAGCCACCTTTTTTTTTAGCCTAACTTAAACCTACCACATCTTTATCTCATCAATTTCCAAAACCATAACCCCAATTTCTAGGGTACTCCTTTTTCTCCTGTTCATTCCTCACAACTAACTCCTAAGCTAATATGCTGTGTGTACCTTCCAAAACAATCCACACAATTACTTAAAGTTTAGGGCACCATTTACTTTGTGACATCATTTATGACATGGTCTTCACTAAAACGGATTTGGACCCACACTATTGGCCCATTAAAGATGGTGACTCATCCATCCATTGTCTACAGCTGTGTCATTTCCATGTGCTCTTTCGCTCTCAAAAGCAGCTCAACACACCCAAAGGCCGCAACCCATTTCCCACCTTTCTATGCCCACCTCTACCCAAATCTTATTTTCTTCAAAATCTTCATTATTATGCTCATGCCAAAACATGAAACCAAAACATTGGGTTTTGTCTTTTAGCGTATTGAATTGCAAAACCCAAATAATGCTGTGACTGTAGCAAAAGGCACAGCCACCATTCCTACGTGGTACGGATTGAGATAACCACCACCGAGTTAACTTTAAGAAAGATCCATGAACAAAAAAGGGGCAAAATATGAAAATGGAAAGTGAAACACACTCACTACTCATGCTCATACTGATACAAGTTTATATATAACCAACAAAAAGATGTCGGCTTCGGTCCCCCCATGTTGCTCTTGTCATTCAATGTGGAATCAATCCCTTACATAACATCCCTTTTTAACGTTATTGGTGACCCAAGTTGCAAAAATGCAAATTTCCATTTTCCACCCCCACCCTAAGAGTAATGGGGCCCCCTAAGAGTAAAGGCATATAGACTATATCAGAAAAAAAAAATTGTACACCATGCTTTGAATATGTGGCACCAAATTTGATCATAAAGTCAACTTTTTTAAGCGGAATTTTGCCACCACTGCTAAAGAACCAACCGCCGAAGAAATGTCGTGGCTACATAATTATCGGAAAGGTGCGCTACCAAATTATTACTAAGCTGTATGTACATGGAATGACGCGGGTATCTCCTTTTCCGTTATTGCTGCTGCTGCTGCTTGTGTGAACACGTACACTTATCACGATTATCTGAAAGAGTCTAACATAGTATACACAAACATATATACAAAATGAGTACCTGAACAGGTAAATGCTTCACAATTCACTATGACCACATATTTATGCAACTGGTTGTGTATTTTTGGTGTTTTCTCAAAGTGGTAAACGGAACGAAAAACATTTTATTTTGGGGTGCATTAGACAGGCATAGGAGTGATAGAGGTGGGTTTGTAACATACCTCAACTTGCTTTTGGAGGTCTTTAATGTACTCAATGGCCAAGTCCAACATGTCTGCTGTGTTTGTTTGCTGCAGATAGAGGAAAACAACATTGGTATATGCGTCCTCCACCACTCCCTCACACATAAAAGGTGACGCGTGTGACTGTGTGCAACAAGTCAAAATGTTACCTTATCCATGTTGGGGACGAGATCTTGCAGTTTCCTCATTCGCTCACTAATTTTAGTTCTTCTAACCTGAAGGGCAGTTCACACAGATTACTATTTGCAACTTGCCCAATTATGCCTAGGCATGCAATAAAACTCAACAATGCAAAATGTTTGGTCCTTTCCATGTCATGGAAAATTATTGACAAAATTTCGGCTGCCTATTTTAGAATTATGAAGCCAAGTACAAGGAAAGAAGAAAAGGAAATAATTTGGGATCTGGATACTCGAGTAACAGTACAGTGTCCTGTTCCAAGAGAGAAAATATTGATGGAATGGAACCAACACAAACCATGGTGGGTCCTATTATAATGTCTTGTATCTTTCTTTCTTTATTTATTAAGGAAATAATGTCACAAATTTTTTTTAAAAATAAGTAATCATTTTCCAAAACAATCCGAAAAAACCATGCAGAACATGAGAGGACTTTAATCCAATGATTTGGCTAGAACCAAGCATACCCTTTCTGCAATGCTTCTTGGGTGAGTGGCACAACCTCGCTTGGCACGGATTTTGCAAGGAACAGAATCTGAGAGCTGCAGAAACTTCTCAATGGCTGCCATTTCTGCAGACGTGTTTGGCAAACTCAATTGATGAGCCAAAGCTGTAGAAGCTTGGCCTCCTGCTTCATTCTGATCAATGCAACAGAATAGAGATGACATTACAGTTCAAAAACTATACACCATATATTACCAGGATCCAATGGTACATACCTGACTTTCAGGTACGTTTATACCAGAAAATGGTTTTACATCTTCCTCTCTATATCGCTTCAGACCTGTCATATTGTCAGACATGATTGCAGACTTGTCCCATGAACCAACGGGGAAACCAGGGATGAATTCATTGCCCTGATTTTCAGCAAACCCTTGATTTTCTACATTATTCTGCGCATTGCTTTTGTTTGCAATTTCAGCCCTTGATGACATTAATCCCGAAGAGTAGTTTGGTGCATTCTTCATTCTTGTTACGGGAGAAAAGTTTGCTTCCTCAGTACTGTTATTAACAGCTCCCATAGTCCCCATGCCTCTTACAGCAGCATAACCTGTTAATCAAGCTTGCACAGCGTCATTATGACAACAACCTATTCATGGAGGAGTAAGACAATGAAGATTGTAATAATTATGAAACCTAAACCACGAAATATCAATCACTGTACCCATGTTGAGCTCAACCAACCTCTTTATAAAATGATAAGATTCCCACCAAATTCTACCAAGAACATGGTCAAGGATTTAACCCATTTAAGAAATTCATTTACAAAATCAGTCCATGAGATACCAGAGCAAAACATTAATCTTTCAAAATACAAGTATCTATTATGTTTTTACATACATAATTTATCATACACTTGCATTTACTCTCTCTCTCTTTTACATGTTCAAAAGTGGACTTTTTAATAGCTATAATTCCTTTGTTCGATCTATAAAGAAAATCCATCGATTAAAAAAGTCAAATTTTAGAGTTTTATCTCCCAGTTCCTCCAGCAGCAAAATGGGTTTAAAACAACAAATTTGAAGATATTTATACCTGAACTGCCATGGACTGATGTAATTATTTTTCCCAGAAGATTTGTCTCCCTTGCGCATGCATGCGGAGATTTTAAAAATAAATAAAAGAAAAGAAAACTGGGATGGAAACAAACAATCAAATCTCTATGAAAAAAAAAAAAAGGTCTCTTTTATCTAAAAAAACGAAAGAAAAAAAAGGTGAAATGAAATAAATAAATAGTAAAATAGGAAGGAAAAGAAATCGGACATACCAGTTTCAATGTTAATGTTTGAAAACAATCCAGCAGGTGAGCTACCATGCCTGATAAGATTTGAAGCACTTCTACGACCAGTCTCCATCTGGTTTGGCAAAGGTGGTCGTCCAGTGTTCTGGTAAAAATTCTGAGGAGCAGAAGAGCCATAATTACTAATATTACTTTGCTGCTGTTGTGGCTGCTGTTGTTGGAGAACAAGGGGTTCATTATTGATGGATGGTAAAGGCATATCCTTAGGTTGTTGATTAACCTCTTCTTTAACAGCAACAACGGTAGAGGGATTTTGAGTAGGAAGTGCTTCCTCTGCATCAGCAGCAGCATCAGCCTCACCATCGCCTTCACCAAGACTATTCACAAAGCGTGTCAACATTCGTTCTGTTTCGGGGCTAGAGGGTCGATTGAAAACGTGCTCGTAAAACTCACGGTCGATGATGCTCGAAAAATACGAACTCGGAGCCGATCGATACCGTGTCAACCCCGAATTCGTCTGCTGCTGGTGGTGATCCAGAAACATGGGAGGGTGCTGCTGAAGATCTGACTCCATTAGCTTCTTCACTTTGTGCCCCCAATTACAACCAAACCTTCTTTTTTCCCTTAGATTATCGTCTAAGTTCCAACCACTCTCATCAGATCACACCAACTTCTCAGAACCTCTATTTCCTCAGAAAAATACAATCTTTGTCCCAGCTTTCAGCATAACAATTCCAAAGATCTAAACCCAACAAAGCAAACACCTCAAACCAAATCTAGAAAGATAATTCAACTGAGAACTCTAATTGGGTAGCCTCAAAATCAGGAAGGGATGAAACAAGCTGAGAAGAAGAAAAAGAAATAACAGGAGCTGTAGTTTCTACTTTCTATCTATCACACTCACACATAACATAGAAAGTCATAGAAACTAACGCCTGTTCCTGAAAGTGAATGAAAATAAGAAGTCAGCTCACAGGGATAAGACAGGAAAAAGAACAGCAAAGGATGTGAAGTAGGATGTTTGAAGAAAACATGTACCTGGTTTCGGTGCGTCAGTGTGTTTGTGTGTGTTCTTTTGGGGTGTTTAAGGCTGTGTTTGGAGTGGTGGTGGAGATGGGTGGGAGAAGGTTCAAGAGAAAGAGAAAGAGATCAGAAAAGTAATAGCAAAGGATTTAGTTGGTTCGTGAGGAGGTGCAGCCAATGGAAAGTGAACAGAACCAAAAATCCAGCCCTGAGATTTGTGGTGTGTGTTGGCTTGGAGTTTTACTAGAATACCCTCGGTTTTTTGGAGAAACCAAAGGGGTGATGAAGATGGCAGAAGAGGGGTTCCAAAGGGAGAAAGAACACAAGTTAATCCTATATTTAGAAGTAAAGGTAGGTTTTGATAAAATGGGAAGTATACGAGGTGAAAAGACTTTATTGCCTTCTCTCTTCTCCCCCACCGCTTCCTCATCTCTCATTCACATTCACATCATCATCAATGAAATCATTTAACTATCATTTCATTTTCCAGCACAAATATTTCCAACACAGGAATGGATCAATCTTTATTTTTCTTTTTTTTTTTATAATAACAACCAATTTTAATCTTTTAATTCCCTCCTTTGACTTTCTACAAATTTTTTTACTTAATATCATTTCTCTTTCATTCTAATCGGGGTTGCTAGAGTTCGGTGGAGTTCAGTAGAAAGATAACTATGGCTACAACTATCTTTAGTGAAAGGTGTGTTACAAAAAGAATGGCTTAAGTATTTATGTTTCTGACCCTACACTCTGAAGCAAATTAATTTGTATAATAATTGAGTCACTCAATGAACTACAAATGTTTCTTTTCCAAATTTATAAAACTTTAATTATAAATTGGTAAAGTTTTCACACAACTGTTTCATACTTTTCTATTCATAGAAAACATATCTTTTTCCAATTATGTGTTGTTTTGTCAACGCCTTAGATTTTTATTTTCGGCCATACATTTCTTAATCACATTCGCAAACAAAACTGTTTAGTAACATGTATAACAAATTAAGAAAAAAATGCACGGTTTTGATGTGTTTTATAATATATCATTAGTTGAGTAAGTAAGTGTGGAAAATACCCAGCTGTTCCAAAAACAGTGAACACAAATGATGATATCATTTACTCATAGATAGGTCGTATTTGAAGAAGATTAATAAGTCTCATATTTATTATTTATACCAGGATAAATAAATACAATAATAAAGATTTAACTGGATTAAACGAAAAGAAATAGAGTGTAAAAATAATTTTAGAGATTTTATATTTATTAAAAATAAAACATTTAAAAAATTTATAAATAAATACAAATTTTACGTTTCTGTCAAATTTTAAACTACAAACAGTAAATATACACATTGTCCTCGAAAGTAGCAAATGTTAGACATCATCACTGTGATTTGGGTACTGTTGTGTGATTCTTTTGGTCCATATTAGTGCCTTTGAATATTCTAATAAAAATTTAATAAGTTACTGTTTTTTCCTGAAAAAGTATATAACATCTAAAGCCATAAAAGACTAATTCGTTTACAGCATAAGTCACTCGAGTTTTTTTTATTTCAATTGGAGAAGATTCATATTAAAAAAAATACAACAAAAATGTTATAAGGGATGAGATTTTAAGATTTGACAGTCTTCAATCTTTGTTCAAATTATACAACTAAAGAAAACGAACTCACGTGCATGTGTTGCGTAGATTTTTTCTTGTATGTTTTTTTTTACCATCTTACTTTTGTGTTGAATTCCCAACCTCCATATTTAATAAATCAGATTCATAACCATGTGTTTTTTTTTAATATATATAGTAAACGCTCTTGAGAAGATAACAAAAGAAAAAAAAAAAGGGTTGGCCAGCTAGGGTAATCTAGCATGTGAGGTAGAGGTAGTAACACTTTACCCTCTGATCGTCACCGATTACAAGTCCATAAAATAAAGATACAATATCTGAGACAAATCTGAATGATTAAAAAAAAATAGATAACTCAACACATGTACATGGAATATTGGTGTTGGTGGAAGTGGAAGAAAAAGGGGAAATATTTCTCTGTTGTGCATGGGGACCAATGGTTCCACGCGTACGTTCCTGCACAAATATGCGTTAAAATATTATTTCCGTGGACCCCTAATATATGTGTCATTTTCTATTTTCTTATAAATTATTTCTTATTTTATAACAACAAACAAAAGTTTTTGAAGATAGAGGAAGTTGACCCAACTCAAATTTCCAGCAAGCTGTGTTTTTTTTTTTTTTTTTCTTTTTAAATGACACCCTGTATTCCATACTACTATAAATGCTGAGGATTATTACTAAGGAAATTGGATGAAGTTCATTTTTTTTTATAGAAAATAATCTTTCCAGATTTAAAAAGTATATATGTATATCAAAAACTATGATCTTTGAGGATTTATAATTTTACTGAAAAAAAAGCTTATCCAATTATCATTAAGTTTTACCAAAACTTTTATGTTTCCTTTTATTCTACTCAACTTTAATTTCTTTTGTTTTTAAAATACATTGAACAGTTTAACAGAGTATTTCATTTTAAACTAATTAAGTTGTATTCAGCACGCCTGTCAGACATGACAACAGAGCTATGTTATTAGAATTATTTAGTCCATTACGTAATTGGAATTTAATTGCATGACTAGTATACAATTTTTTATCTTTAATACTGTTTACTTATTATAATACAGTGTTTCCATCAACTTTTATTTAAAAGTATCAAAACTTGATCAGAGCTACTCCTTGATTGTGGCGTACCTATTAGTAATTTAATTCTGATAATATATATGTGGGGTTAGAACTTAAAATAAAAAAATTAATCACAACAACAACCCCTATGACAAGAAACTCCTGACGAAATAAAAAAAACACATTCAATCCTTTTTTGTGATAAGAATCGCACAAGAAAAAAAACAGTACTATAAATAAAAATTTAGGACCTTATCATATTACAGTATAACTCACTATTAAATATATAAGTTTCATCAGTTTTACTTTCATACTTTTTATAATATCACTTTGTTTAAAACTTTAAATTATATGTGTGTGTAATTTCTTTTATTTAGATTTTTCATTAATAAAAATAAATTATTCATATTTTAAATATTGTAAATTTGAAGAAATCATCTCTGGATAAAGGGTACATGTCATGAATAACACCATATAATTTTTTTATGATTTTAAATTAAGTTGTACTAATTATTACAAATTGAATAAAGTTACTTGTGATTGTGTAACTCATCTTCCAGAGAGAACCACTTTTATATTGTTAAGTATCTCCAAACCCACCTGTCATACTGTCATGTTCCCTTTAAATAATAATGTAACAATAAAGCTTGGAAATAATTAGTTCTAAATGCAATGTAATTAATAAGCCACGCAATCAATTGTGACAAGTTTCTATATATAATAATTTTTTCTCCTAATTATTTTTTTCACCTAAAAAATTTAGAAAAAATATATTTTGGTCTTTAAAATACTAAATTTAAAGAATTACAATATTTTTAAAACTATTTTTAGTTCTTAAAATTTAGTATTTAAGAATTAAAAATATATTTTATTTAACAAAATAACACATTATTTGCATTCTATTTTAAGGATTAAAAATATAATTAAATTTAAATTTAAATTTTGTTTGCTTCAACAAATTTTTTTAATATAAAATGATCTTAATATTGTCTGACATGATTTTCTACGGTTCAACTTTTCTTCCTGTAATTTTTTTTCATAAAAACGTATTGATAAATTCACACGACTGACTACATTAATGCAAATATGAATTATGAGGTTTTTTAGTTTTAAAAAGAATAGTATGTTGAAAAGAATATAAGTTTTTTTTCATTCAATTTTTTCTCTCCTCCTCCAACCTTAATTTGAGTGTACAATGTCAATGACATTAGATTTATTTGGATGAGAAAACCTTTAAAAAAAAAAAAAAAGTACATACCGTGTCAAACTTGACAAACTGTATTTAGAAGAATCCGTTACAATGCCAAGCATTGTTATATAATAATAAATTAAAAACACGTACCACATAGGTAAGACTGGGGTTGATTTTCTTCTCATTTTTTTCATTTCTTTTTTCATTTTCTCATCTATTTTCTTTTTCAATTTTTAAAATTATTTTTCATTTTTTTCATATGGCATTCATTATTCGATTTAAAGTAAGATTATTTTTGTTTTAAAATCTTTTTATTTTTATCTGAGTATTTTGAACTTTTACCGGTCGTTTAAGTTGATAGATGTTATTCTTTTAATTAGTTTATCTTTTGATTTGTGTATTGTCTTATTGGGTTTTTTATTAAGTATTAAAAAATTTCAGTATATTTTTAATTCCTTCTTTTATATTTTAAACATGAGTTGAATGGTTAATTTTTGCATAATTTATTTTGAAAATTTTACAAAATGTATGGTTTTGCATGACTAACTTGACAAATGAGTTTTGTTTAATAAATAATAGTTTATCTAATAGATGTAGGAATTTTGCCAAAAGATCAGATTTCAGTCCACGAATAAGTCAGTGAAATAATTTCCTATTTAGATTTTGTTCAACAAATTATAGCCTCCTTGTTGAGATGAAATTTTCAATTTTGAATTTGAGTAAAATGTATTAATTGAATATAATATGTTGATTTTGATGGATTTAAAATTTTCAATTTTGTATTTGAGTTATAATATGTTGATTTTTTATCCTTTTGAAGTTTAAGTGAGATAATGTTTTAAGTAGATATATTGTATATTAAGTGCATAATTTATGTACTGAGTGTGGTCAGAAGTCTTAGGTATACTTAATCTAATTATTTATGTAATAAACTTATCTTAATTTATGGAAGAAAATGTTTATAATATATAATGAATCAATTATTAATATTTAATACAATATATTTAATATAAATTGTTCTTATAGTAAATTGTAAGATCTACTATGCATAATGGATAGTACAAGTCTTTATCTTTTAGTATCTGTCTATAGCATAATGGGAGAGTATTTATAATGATACTCTGACACTTAAATTAGTGTTTGGTTATTGGAGCTTTAATAACAATTATATATTATGGATATCTTTGTATTTATTGTGTTCCTTTATTTATAGGATCAACAACTGACACAACCTTTATATCATTATCTCAGATACTATGGCATGTCAGTTTTTGCAGATTGTGCTTGTCAGAGGATGTTTGAGTGTTTGGAGCTTCAATAACAATGATATATTATGCATATCTTTGTATTTATTGTGTTCCTTTATTCATAGGGTCAATAACTGACACAACCTTTATACCATTATCTCAGATACTATGGCATGTCAGTTTTTACAAATTATGTTTGTCAGAGAATGTTTGTGAGTTGGTGTTTGGCAGGTTATCTTTGACCAAGACGTTATCGGGTTTAGAGCTATAAGATATCGTCTTGGGCCACGTAGTACATAAATCCTTTTAAAAAGGTATAATGTTATCACATTCTAAATATACATACTCTCTATATATATACTATTTAACATGTGATAAATCCAATAAATAATTCACACAAGGTATATAGTATTTTTAAAATTATCATCTATTTGTACTAATTTATATAAATACATAATAGTTACAAGATAAAGCTAAGAAGTGTCTGATATTCTAGATATTCCTATACCTGCATTTCTATGTGTTAATATACATAGTGCAGGGTGCATTTATTCTATTTATGATACAACACAACAACAAAAAAGTATCAAATAAAATTTGTCATCATAATATATATATATATATATATATATATATATATATATATATATATATATATATATATATATATATTAAAAAAAAAAAAAATATATATATAAATAAAAAAAAACACACTCTTTTTTTTTATAAAAAAAAAAAACTCTCAATAT
>Ga0099825_1000233_pt1 | contig 51049 bp, 30 predicted proteins | sample SiratroredBW_FD_76838 | JGI IMG/M metagenome (GOLD analysis project Ga0099825, IMG submission 76838) | Root nodule microbial communities of legume samples collected from California, USA - Siratro red BW | ecosystem: Host-associated > Plants > Roots > Nodule | place: USA: California | collected...
AATTATTTATTTTTTTTTTTTATATTTTTTTTTTTTTCTTTTTCCTTTTTCACCCTTTAAATTATAAAATTTTTTTTTTTTTTTTTTTGAATAAGATAGAAAGTACTCATTTCTTTTGTAATACTTTGTTATTTATAATGGTAGTTATTTTGACGCCTAATAATTAGTTCTGTTTTTTTAAAGGGAAAGTGATAAGCATTAATTGTTAGTTTAATTTCATGCATTTTTATGTTGGTTTTGTTATTAATTTGGTTTGAATTTGAATTTTATGGTCTTTTATGATTTATTTTTTTATTTAATAAGTTATATTGGGCAAGGGCCAGTTTTGTTGAGAATTAGGTTAAATTTGAATAGAGAGAAAATAGAGAAGCTGAATTAGAGGGGAGATACAGAGAAATGGGCAAAAGTGACTTCTTGTTAGAATACAGCCTGGGCTAAAACTCACTTAAAGAATATCATAGTGTAGCCCTAATCTAAAGATGTCAACGCTGTTGGAGCATGAATTATGAGATAACGACCACATGTTGACCTAATGGAAGGAAGGAAAGCTATGAAAAGCCAAAACTAGGTCAAAAGGAACACTTATCATCACTCATTGAAGAATACTCATTGACTACTGCCGCTTGAGAGAGATCATTGCTCTTTTCTTTTTTCTTGTATTTTCCATGGCTACTATGGGTAGCTAAGTCTCTTATTCTTGGGGATTGAATGTAATTTCTTAACTTTGAATGCACTCTTGACATTACGTGATATCATTAATTTCAATTGTCATTGTTTTACGTTTTATTCATACTTTGATCTATCTTAGAATTCTTATTGTGATTGGAAAGCATTTTTTGGATTTGGAACCAAACGCATTGAATGTATAAGTTCAGAGATGAATTATAATGTAAAGACTGTTTACAACAACTTTGCTTAATGTTAATTAATCTATTCTAGTAACTGGGGATAGAGGTAGGTATTTTAATTTATGAATTTCAAATCTAAAATCTAAAGGAATCAGATTGAATGATTTCTATTTGTACAAATTGGTAATTGGAAGAGATGCTGTTAACGTTATGATCAAGAGAGTGTATGAGAAAGAGATTAATTCAATTCAATCCCAAGATCTTCATTAATATAAATTTCACAAATTCAACCATTACTTGTTTTGTTTTTACCTTCCCATATTCAATCAAAATCAATACATTCTTATTACATCTTTTGGTTCATAATACTTTGATACACATTCAATTCTCAATCATTAATTTCGTTCCCTATGTGAGTACTCAGTACACTTGCTGGAAAAGTAACAAAAAGTGTAAAGCACATAAAATACTCTTTTGTCAGAGAAAAAAATCAGCAATCAGCCTGTTATCCCTAGAGTAACTTTTATCCGTTGAGCGACGGCCCTTCTACTCGGCACCGTCGGATCACTAAGGCCGACTTTCGTCCCTGCTCGACGGGTGGGTCTTGCAGTCAAGCTCCCTTCTGCCTTTGCACTCGAGAGCCAATCTCTGTCTGGCCCGAGGAAACCTTTGCACGCCTCCGTTACCTTTGCATTCAAAGTATCACTTTAGCAATGAGATTTATCACCAAATATTTTGTTGTTTAAGAAAAAGAGAATGATATCAATTGTTTCTCCTACTGAAAAATATTGCTGAAGTGGTAGTGATATTCTAACTTAATCTTTAATTTTACTATTTTAATTTTTATTTGTAGGTTGTAGATTTTTTTGTTTGATTTATTGTGATTTTAATGTGTTGGTTTGTGTTGGTTGGTATCACGGGAGAACTAATAATTACTATAAAATACTAATTACTGTCAAAATACTATTAAGTTAGTGAAGTATAATACGAGTACTAAGTCCATGAATTTAATATAAGATATTCATACTGTACTAATAGTTCAAAACACGTTATCAAGTTATGAGAATAGATGATAGTTTATATGGTCTAGCTGAAAGATGAAAAATCACCATTATTTAATACATGTGTAAGGAGTGTCAATAAATACAATGATTAACAAATAAAATGGTATTATAATAATATAATTGCCAAGTAAACGGGCTAAATATAGTTGTGAATCCTTAGCCAATCTTTTAGAAGTCATTTCTAAGTTTTTTTTTTCTTTTGCCATTTATGGTTGAATAATATAACCATGACGATGAATTGGATGTTGTGTGACAAGTTTTCAAATAGAAAATCTTTGATAAAATGAAAATTTATGGTTATGAATTTTGTTGAGATATATTATAACACTTTTGTGTGAAAATTTGCATTTCTTTGTGTATATATATATAACTATTTTTTATTAGTTTATTTTATGTATGCTTTGATTTATCAAATGATGATTTTTTTATTAAAAGAGTAAATAATGACAATCTGTATAATTGCTAAACAATAATCAACTTAATAGTTAACAACAATCAAAGTATATATTATAAGCTTATTTTATGTAGAATTTGATTTTTTTTTTAAATGTGTATACTTTAGATAAAACATGTTTGTAAATATCATATCATTTTACCCTTAGCCCGTTATTAATTAAGTAGAAGGGTAAAATGAAACTTTTATTCTTTGCTAAAGAAACACTACAACGGTTGGATTGTCCTCCTTACACGGAAGCTCGTTGGTGAACTCCTTACACGGAAGCTCGTTGGTGATTCCCCACTTAGCTCACTCAATGCATCTACTCTATCTCTTTTTTTTTTCATTTTTTTTCTTTTTTTTTTTAATTTGAGTGTGTTTGAAAACTCTTAACCACAATTGCAATCGCTTCAAATATAAAAAATTAAATAATTTAAACTTAAATTTAAATTACAAATCCATATTGAACTTGATATAATGGTAAACCAAATATTCACTAACAACCTAAGGCAGGTTCCTCAGAAAATTGTAAGAAAAGTTACAAAGTATAATTTTAAAAGGAAAATAATGTCATAACACTAAAAAAATATTTAACATGATGTACTAATTAAAAAGTATAAACCTTTGTAATTATAAAAAAAATAAAGACAAAATAAAAACTATTTATTAAGATGCCAATATATCATTTTAAATATAGTTTTTTAAGAAACTTCGAAATAGAGTTTATTATCATTTTAGATAAAAGAATATCAACTAATTTATATTCTTTTGGATGTTAAGTATTTCTTTAGGAAAGTATCTTTATTTTCTTAACCTAGAAATAGACGAGTTTTGAAAAAAGATGAAAATTAAGAAAAAATAAGTCGAATAAAATAATAAACAATAAATAACCGTAAATATTCTGTTATTTTATAAAGTAAAAATAGATGAGAAATAGAGATAAAACATTTTAAAGTTATTTAATTTAATAAAAAAAATATAGGAAACATAAATAAAAAATATCTCACTAATCTTCTTTTTCTTCTATCAATTTGATTTGATGGGACGGTGCATTATTCAGATAAACTTTGAAAATAAACAAGTGGACAAAGCTGAAAAAGCAAGAAATAAGGGACCATCAGTTTCGGCTTAGGTGTTGTTGTTCTGCCATTGCAACCATGGCTGCAACACAAGCTCCATCAAATGAGAAGGCTTACAAAGTTACCCTCAAAGTTTTGGTGGACAGAAGTGAAAACAAAGTTGTGTTTGCTGAGGCAAGAAAGGATTTCGTGGACGTTCTTCTGAGTTTCTTAGCATTGCCTTTAGGTACTATTGCAAGACTCGTTGCCAAGGACTCAAATATTCCACCACTCAAAGTTGGCAGCCTGAGTTCATTGTATGAAAGTGTGTCACATCTTGAAGAAGACCATCTATGGACACACACATGCAAAGAAATGCTTCTTCACCCAAGGAGTTCTATGGAATCTTATTACCAACACCTGAGACTCAACATCGACGACACTCACCCCACAAAGTATTTCCTGTGTGAGGACTTGGAATGTAGTAGAAAAACAAGTGGGAGCCTTTTAAGCATTTTCAGCAATCAAAGATGCAGTTGTGGAAAACCAATGAACAGAATAGTTTCCCCAGAAAATATTGCTCCAGAAAATGGCTTTGTTAAGGAAACTGCTACTTTTATAATCTGTGACGATCTTTCTGTGTTGCCTAATATTCTTGTAACAAGCGTGAATCTGCTCCAGAAGCTTGGAATCAAAGACATGGATGCTATTGAGGAACAAACTGTGGATATCAGCAAGAGGGAGGTAGAATATCCTTTTTCACATTCATTTACTGTTGTTAGTTTTATTGAATTCTCTCTCTCTGATTTGTTCTTTCATTAGGTCGTTGATCTTCTCAAGTTGTCGTTGATATCAAAGAGCCCTTTGACAGATTTTATCTTTGAGAAGAAACCACGTGTTGATGACTTGAACCCAATAAACCAATCCTGGGTAGAGAGAGGAGAAGAAATATGTGATGAAGGTAGAAGGATAGTTGTGAGGGCAGTGGTAAGAAAATCAAATGAAAAGATTATGTTTGCTGGTGCAGAGGAAGATTTTGCAGACTTGCTTTTTAGTTTTCTGACTTTACCTTTGGGTGGAGTGTTGCACATGTTGGAAGGAAATTCTTCTTTGGGCTGCATGGATAAATTACACAACAGCATTTCTGAACTGAATCCTGATAGATATTTAAGGTCACAGAGACTGAAAGAGGAACTAGCCAATCCTAAGTGTGCCCCTCTATTCAGCATCAGTGATCAGATATTACCAATTGGCGAGGGATCTTTGCCTGTTTATTATTGCAATACTTTCTATACCTCAAAGTCAAATTTGGCTGTTACTACTTCAATTAGGCCAGTTTATTATATGTATGACAAGAATGCTCGATTGGAGATTTGTGATCCAAAGTCCTGTATTGGGGGTGGTAAAGGATTTGCCAAAGGACCATCAACGTTCATGGTGACAGATGACTTGGTTGTGACTCCAATGTCATCCATTTCTGCTGTTTCATATCTAAATACACTGAAAGTACCACTCTCTGACTTGGAGGAAAGGGTCATTGCAATTGGTGTGAAGGAGGTAAGACATGTTCTCTCATCACACACTATTAGTTGAATCATATTACAACACTATATTCATACCTGTTGATTTCATGGTGCAGGGATTGGCCATTCTAAAAGCTTCCTTGACCACGACATCCGCTTTAACAAATGTTCTTCAACAATTCACAAGGATCATTGAGCTGGAGATTTAACTAATTATTTCGGGTTTTTTCTTTTTCTGATGTAATTTTTTTTTTTTAAAATATTCATAATGGTAAAAAAAGAATTTTACATTATTATGATACGATTTTATTTAATTCAGAATGAAATTGTATTATTATAATAGAATTTTAGTGTAAACAGGTAAACAAGCAGCACAATTTCAATATAATAAAATTAAATTAAAATTATGTTATGATTCAATTAATTAAAATTAATTTTTTTATTTAAATTAAGTGATATTTACAATTTACACTAAAATATAGTGTGACGATGGTACAATTTTAATGAAATCACGACAACTTGGCTTTCTTGGCCGGATTTATCCTTAGCCAAAAAAAATTATCTATTCTAAGAAATTTGTGAAAAAAATAACTAGAATAGAGGAACAACAATTATTTCCATCTTGTACGTGATACAAAATATGTAGTTACTTTTACTTATTTTATGACAAATTTAAAATAATAATTAAATCTATAATTTTTTTTCTTTCAATAAAAGATTATTGAATCTGTCATTTTATAAAATCTGATACTTTTTGGTAGGTTGTAAAATTTGAATGAGAGGATTGGTGTTCTTGTGTTTTTGTTTAATAAAATGATGAGGCTGAAGGAAGCTAAACGAAAAGTCTAACACTATTTTTGAATGAGAATGGTTGAAAGTAAAATAATAGGTGAAAAGTATGTCATCACATTTAATACATTAATTTTTTTTTAAAAATCTTTATTCTTTTCTTGTGCTACGATATTTTGAAGCGTCTCTTGGATGCTCGTTAATTCATAGTTATTGTACAAGATTATTACTAATAACCATGCAGCCATAATTCATATAAGATATCTAATGAAATACTATTTGTTTCCTATGCAATATTTTCACTGCAGGCAAAGATATAACAGGTTAGTCTGTAAAATCCTTAATGTTGTGGCGAAAATAACATATGCTGAAGACAATTCTTGCTTCTTCCATTTAAGCATTTTTCAAGCTGTTGAGATCAGCTGAATTATTTGTAAGCATTTTTTTCAAGATGTTGAGATCAGTTGAATTATTCTTCTTGAGTTCGTCCTCATATTCAAACCTTCTCTTCTTAACGATGGCATCCTCTTGTCCCCATAATGCTTCTCAAATGCCATATATTTTCTATACAAATCTTCCGCCCTTTCCTTCGAAATATGATGAAGTTGAGTCTCCTTATACCTTTCCTCAAACTCACTCATCATTAGAGATAGCTTATCCACGACTCTCTCGTACACGCTCCTAACCTTGGCACAACATATGCAAGCCCTAATTCGATAAAAATATTTTTAAAAAAGATCTGCAACATCTTCATTACTGCAAACTTCAATGGTTATCGGTTCGTTTTGCTTGGATCAATGTCTTGGAAGTTTATATCTATGAATATTATGTCGGGAGTCTTTATCGGTGAATATGTCGGGCATACTTCGACGTCTGTGACAACCAATCATGTTACATTTTGAATAGCACTCAAGTGTCTCTTGCACATTGAGCAAGTTGTTCCACCTGCTCCAAATCCTCTGAAAAGAGTAATGATACTTTGACAACCTAACGTGGCATTACATCCAGATTATAATTCCACATGAACGCTTACATAGTCAGTAGCATTACACCCAGGTTACAATTTCACGTGGGCGCTTAAGTGGTTAGTTGTTCCTTACATGGCATAAGTCATCCATCCAGCATGGCAGTGAGTGAAAAATAGGACCACCAATGAAAAGTGGTCTTGTGCCCACCACCAACACTATATATTCAAAGTGTTTAACCAGTTGTATTTCTGACCACAAACCATATTCGTGGCGTGGAACTGATATGAAGTTTGCGACCACACACCATAACCACCAAATATAAGGCCCCCTCATTTCAAAAATACAATCACATACATGTTTTGTACCGTGCCACTGAATACAAGTGTGTCTTGTTTCACGATGTTCCACCTTCCAACAGTAGCAACCTGATACGATATGTATCTAAAATCAACACGAAATACCAACAAACAGTATGTGTGCAATATCGTTCATATATATTAATTGAATAAAACCAGTTTCTATAACAACAACTAAGGAATAACGAAAAGTATTATAGCAATCAGTATTTGATCATTCTTCTGAATCTCTTATATTACCTAGAAATAAGAATCACAATAAGCAATGATGTTGGAAGAAATTAGAATAACAGATGAGAGAATGAAGAACTCAATAACAGAGGAGAGGAGAACTCACATTCCACACATTGTCTCTTCTCCTGCCCTTCAGCATGTATAAGTACTCCTCTTCACTTCTTCCATGGTCTGTGAATTTTTATTTTTTTGGACCCCATTATATAATTATTTGTATCAATACCTCCTCCATTGAAATTGACCTTGTCCTCAAGGTCAAAGTGGCGATTAAGTAGTTGAATTTTGTGCTCCCCTTCCCATGTAGCTTCTTCCTCAGGCAACTCTTTCCACTGAATTAGTACCTCTGAAAACCAAGCACCATTTCTTTTAATCTTGCGTCTGACCAATATAATTGATGGTTGAAGTTTCGGTCCTTTGTCATCATTGAGTAAAGTAACAGGGATAAAAGGTTTGGCAAAAATAGGAAGTGTCAACACAAGTGCGTGAGTAAGTGTTGTCTTGAGTGAATCAAATGTCTGTTGAGATTTTGAGTGAGAGAGGTAGTCAACATGGCAAAGTTCCTGATAAACTTAAACTTGCAATAGTAACTTGCTAATCCCAAAAAAGCTCGCAGTTGCTTAATTGAAGTTGGTACAACCTATTGTTTAATTGTTTTCATCAACCTTGACTCCATCCCGTGATACAACATGTCCCAAATAATCAATTTGGGTTTGGCCAAACGAGCATTTAGAGAGTTTGGCAAATAAGGAATGTTTTTGCATGGTGCTTGACTACAGAAAGGTGCTGGATATATGTATTCCATGTTGTACTGTAAATTAAAATGTCATCAAAGAAAACAAGGACAAATTTGTGTAAAAATTCTACAAAAACTAAATTCATTAGGGCTTGAAAAGTAGCAGGTGCATTACTCAAGCCAAATGGTATTACTAGTCATTCATACAACCCTTGGTGAGTGTCAAAAGCTGTCTTGTAGCAATCCTCCAGAGAAACAAGAATCTGATGATACCCTGAATGTAAATTCAGCTTTGAGAAATATTGTGCTCAAAATAATTCATCAAGTAATTCATCCACTGTGCATAAGAAAAGAATCCTTAATAGTGACTGCATTAAAGGCCCTATAATCGGTGCAAAAATGTCATATTTAATCTTTCTTTTTGACAAGTAGCACGGGTGAGGAGAATGGACTAGAACTAGGTTGTATGATACCCTCCGATAACATTTCAGCATTAATATGTTCAATATCTGTTTTTTGACTATGAGGATAAGGATAAGGTCGAACTTTCACAAGGACACTGCCAGACATCAATGGGATGGTATGGTCATGAGACCGTATTGGTGGTAACCCATGAGGCTTCTCAAAAATATTCTTGTATTGATGTATAGTCATAGCCAATTCAGGCTCCATAGATGTTGGCAATTCTAACAAATGGTGGGTTGACACTTCAGGTGTTTGAATTTGAATGGCATATAATTTCGCTATAGAGTTTGTGGCTTGTAAGCGGGTGAGTTGATGAAACTGAGCTAAGCTAGGCAGATTTGAGGTTTCTCCATGTAAAGTGATAAGTTCTCCGTTGATGTAAAAAGTGAGGAAACATTCTTTATAATTCACTAAACGAGTATCTAAAGTTGACAACCATTGACTTCTATAGGTTGAAATATACAAAGAATGACCCTGGATTTGGACTAAGATATTTTGGACTTCACCTTCACATTCCAATTGTTCTCCATTGCCCACCAACACTTGTAATCGTGGGTATGATAGATGGGTAGGTGTAGAAATTTAGCCACTCTAGGTTGGATGAAATTATCAGAACTCCCTCCATCAATAAGGGTTTGAATCTTATGGCCCTGGATAAATTCTGTGAATCTAATCGTGCCTCCCATCGTGGTACTTTTCATGGCATTGTATGATAAATGAGGTATCTGATCAAATTCCTCATACTGATTTTGGACAATCTGCTGGCTCTATATATTTGGGTGTGGCTCCGGAGGTATTTCATCCTCACATGGGAGTAAGAAATAGTGTTTATTAAAACACCGATGAGTAGGGAAATACTTCCTATCCCAAGTAAAACAAATTCCCTTTTCTCGACGGAATTGAATGTTAGTTGGGGTTAAACGCTTTAAGTTGTTGGGTTTTGGTGGTGTGGAAAGTAGTGGTAGTGGATTTGTGTTTATAGGTGGGTTTGTGTTTGTTGTTAATGAAAGTTTAGAAATATTTTGTGTAAGTGATTTGGCTCGGAAGTAAGCAATTCTGTGTTTAGGAGCTAGGGATGATGGGTGAAATTTTTCCTCAAAGAGTTTAGAAAATGACATAGCCTAGAGTATTGAGTGAGGGGCTCGGGATATCACTTCACGCTTCTTTAATTCAGGTATTAATCCACTAATAAAATAATTAAGCAATACATGATCATCTAACCCATATGACTGATTAGCTAACTCGGTGAAGGAAGCATAATAGTCTGCCACTGTAGAGGATTGCTTTAACTTGAACAGACCCGAACGAGGATTATCAAATTGAGATGGGCCAAACTGGATTTGAATGGCAGTGGACAACGATGGCCAATCAACTACCACTTTCTGCTCATCGGGAGTGTTGTATAATGTGAAATTTTTTTCAGTCTTGTACAACCAAGTCATTGCATCATCACCAGTGAACCGTGGAAAATCTAGCTTCATAGAGCGAGGATGGGAAACAATTGAAGTGGAAGGTTGTGCTAGAGAGTCCTTCTGAGATTTCAGGAATAGCAGATGCAACTCCTGCAATTGCTGATCAATCTTGTCAAATCGTTGATCCATTTGCATAAATCGATCATGACGTAAACCTAGAGTCTCTGAAATGCGTTTCAGTTCTCCTTGTATCTCTTTCATTCTTGTGTTGTCAGCCATAAGTAACTCGATGAAAGCACCAATGATACAATATGTATCTAAAATACCAACAAACAATATGTGTGAAATATTGTTCATATATATTAATTGAATAAAACTAGTTTCTATAACAACAACTAAGGAATAACAAAAAGTATTATAGCAATCAGTATTTGATCATTCTTCTGAATCTCTTATATCACATGGAAATGAGAATCACAATAAGCAATGATGCTGGAAGAAATTAGAATAATAGATGAGAGAATGAAGAACTCAATAACAGATGAGAGAATGAAGAACTCAATAACAGAGGAGAGGAGGACTCACATTCCACACACTGTCTCTTCTCCTGCCCTTCAGCATGTATAATTCTTTAGCCATTTGGGCCGTTGGCCCATTCTAGTACTCTTCTTCACTTCTTCCATGGTCTGTGAATTTTTATTCTTTTGGCCCATTATATTATTATTTGTATCACAACCAACTAACAATGGTTCTGTGTCCATCACCAACACCGCACATTCAAAGTGTTTAACCAAGTGTATTTAAATGGTTAACTGATTTAAAGTTTCTGACCACCCACCACATTCACCCTCCATAGTTCAATTAGTTACATGTTACGCATGATGGCCCTTACCAAGGACCACCTAACAATAACATCAAACAAGGAACACGGACCACCTAACAATAACATCAAACAAGGAACACTGGTCTTGCACCAACCCCACCACTGTACATACAAATAGTTATACAAACTGTTTAACCCTCTATATATACTTGTTTAATTCTGTTGAAGTGTCTTATCACCAATAATTTCTAAAAAGACTGGTAAAAATTCAGTGCAATTATATAAATAGACAAAAATAAGTAATTTAGAAAAAATTATGTATATACCAACTAGATAAAATCTCTTAATTATTGTTATAAAGATCTTATTTAAATATAAATAAGATATAATTTAACTTTAAATCATTTTGTTTTAATAATTAATTATATTTTAGCATGCAGTTTTGAAATAAGACATAATTTGTTTATTTATAATAATTAATATTTACACACAAAAGTTTTAATAATCAATATACCCTTATGTAACAAAAACCTCTTTATGTTCTTCACTAACAAAAACTTCATTTTGCCCTCGTTCACGTATGCAATAGTCCATAAAGGGTTGCGAGTCACATGTGGATGTCAAACAAACATTTTTTCTCTTGAAATGGTACTGATCATGATCTTAGCTGACGCACCTTGACGCTAGGGACTCGACCTTCTCTTCAGTTTTTAGGACTCCTTTTCCTTAGGCTTCTCTCCCTTGCGGTTCACTCTCTCGGACTAAGTTCTCTCTGTCTAAGTTTTTGGTCTGTCTATTATATTTGTAATGTTTAAGAGAAGAATTTGTTAATATTAAACTCAAATAATTGAAAATTTGTTAAAGAGTATGGGTTTCAATTTCATAGGAATTTGAATGGTGAATAATGATTACCTTTAATTGTAGATGAATTTGGAAGAGTCTTATGAGATTACATATTGTAACCTGTACCCATAAAAAGAGCAGTAAGGCAATAAAAGATAACAACATACATATATCCTTCAGACCAACAAAAAAGTTTATTGTGCTTTCTTTTTTTCTCTCTTTAAAAAGAAAATTAAAATATCTCTTAACAGCAAAGCTGTTAAGTTCAATAAAGCCTTACCAAGTAGACAACTGAAACTATTTCCTCATTATTAGGTGGAGATGTGATAGTAGTTGTAGAGGCAAGTCACTCATGTGTGATTTCTAGGGAATTGAGGAGTTTGGAAGTAGTATTACTTAGAGCTTCATTCTTACACAGAATTCCAAGTCCTACATCAACTCGGGAGCAACGACTCTTGTTTGAGCTCACTTGAAGTAATTTAGCACTAGTTCATATCATTCTTTTCACTTTGAAATTTTACTGTTAGCAGTTCAGCAAAACCAGCATAGATAATTTCAAAAGATATCATGTCATAGATAATCATATGTTTTTCAGTTCCTCAAATTCTTGTTTCAGTGACACAAATTTACTTCAAAAATTCTGTTGGTTGATAGTCATATCATTATTTTTCTGGCTTTTGAGTCTTTACATGATAATCATATACCCTATAAGATAAATTGAAGGGATTTGTCTAGATTTATAAACTAGCACTCTGCTCCTAGAATTTTTAACGATGTTAGTGTACCTTGGAAGTTATTGATTTTAAAGTCAGAATACTTATAAATCCTTTATACTTTGTATGGATTACAAAGGGCATGGTTTAAACGGAATGTTATGCAAATGCTTTGGTGCTTTTATTCTAATGGAGATCTATTGATTCCACGACACAAGTATGAAGATGCTTCGACACCGATTGAATGAAACTAACCATTTTTTCACCGATTTATTTAGCATTAGTTGGACCAAACCTTGAATTGAAGGGAGTTCCAATATGTGAATGATAAACGAAACTGTCTTTTTTTAGTGTAAGAATGCAAAACAATTTAAATTGGAAATGGGTTTTAAAAACTCCATTTTCAATCCCATTACCAACTTTTTAGTAGTGTAATTGAATTTGAAAATCATCCATAAATTAAGTAATTACTTAGTGAAGAATAAGTATTTAACTAATTACTCAACGACACTAGAAAACCAATAAAAGCTCTTGCTTGTAAAAGGTCTAAGTCTTGGAATAAATTTTGCTCACTTTTACACTGATTCTCTTCCTTTTTCATAACACAACTACAAACTAAGAAAGTGACAACGAATTCTTGTGTTGCATTCATGAATGATCAATTGATCTCTTTTCAAAGAAGAAATTATTTAAAAACAAAAGCCTTCAATTAGGCAATTAGTCTCTTTTAAAAGGAGATTAGTGTAATTTTTTCAATAAAATATTATCAAAATCACCAATAGATTTCAGGATGTGTGGGACTAATCATAATTATGTAAATGGTGTTAATTAGTTAAATAAGGAGGAATCAAGAATGGGGAACTTGTTTACAATCTACTTACTTTACAATTTGCCCATGGATAAAATAGTTTCGATACCGTGTAATATGAACTCATGTAATAATAAAACAGGAATTTGTATTCTCCCCAATCACAACAAATAGGAGAAATGTTCATCTTCACTTTTAAGTCTCCTATTTCTGAAAGTTTTATTTATTTATTTATGATATTCAAAACATTATTTCTGAAAACATTATTTACTTTTTTTATTGTTAATTATTTTTCTTTTACCTTTCGCTTAATTTTTAATTTGTTCATGTTATATTTAATAGAAACAACCCACGTTACTTCATATTCTATAAAGTATAATTTGTATCCTTTGTGCTTTATTACTGCTAAAAACTTACTCGTAATCTTACTCCAATGAAAAAAAACTTCTAAACAACTCATAATTTTATATTTTTTTATTGCTAAATATTCGAAAAAGGGTAAAACAATAAATCTTATAAATATTTCATCAAAATTAAGAAAATATTACGTTTCTTAAAAAAAAATTAACATTTAGTGTTTTTCACAGTAATAGAATATGTATATGGCATCCACTCCATAAAACTTACAATAACCAACCTATCAGAAGACGTTTATGACAACTAATCCTATTTACTTCCATAGTTTTGACACAGAGCTAATCCTATTCGAATTCGTTATATTTCCTTTTCTTTGGGTCTGGTTCTGTTGCTCGTTCAGAAATCCTCACAAAGGAATCATATTAAGAGATCTTTTGCCTCTTCGGATTATAAGATATTTCGCCATGTCCCTGCTGCTCCGGACTCCACTTCAACCACCTCTTGCAAACCTGCCCGGCGCCGGCGACATTGCCTAGCATCTCCTCCATGCGCATGTACTTGTACCACAACTCATCCATCATCGGAAGAAGCGCCACGGCGCGCTCCCACACGTTGCGCGCGTGTTTTATGAACTTGTTCTTCATCTCGAACTCCGCGTACTTCACCCAGACCCTGTGGTTCTTGTAATGCACCTCCACCGCTCTCTCCCAAACGGAACGCGCGCGATTGAAGTCCTTCTGCAATTCCTCCCACTTCGCGTATTTCATCCACACCCCAATGTTCGACCGATCGCGGCGGATGCGGTCCTCGAACTCCTTGCGCACGCGAAGACGGTACTCCTCGAGCTCGGCGGCGTCGGTGATTTTCCGCCTAGGAGGGCGAGTCGCCGGCCCTTGACGCACCCGAGCCTCCCGGAGAATTTGGTCGGCGGTGATTTGGATTGGAGCGGGGGTTTTATTCTTGACCCTGGTTGGACGCTGAAGCTTGACTTCAGTGTTCTTCCGAGTGAGGTAACCCAGGGTTGGGTCCGCCTCTTTCCACAAAGACATCGTTGCAGGTTAACAGTATCTGATTAGGAATTTCTCAGGGTGCAATGTAGGATTGTGAGTGAACCCTAAGCAGATGGAAGAAAATATATATAGATTGTTTGAACCCTAATCAGATTGGGAAGATCACGTTATAAGATATGTTATAAGATATATATCGATAAGATATCATAACCCAAACATAATAAAAATATATTACGTATCTAAGAGAGTATATTGAAAATAAATGTTTTTTTTTTCATTTATAGTAACTATATACTTAAAAATTTAAACATGAATTTTATAGTAAATAAAATATTTTTAAACATGTAATTTTTTAAATTTATGATAAATATCTTGTGTTGATGTAATTTCAAAAATTATATGAAAATTTAATTTGATTGGATTCTGATTTGATTGATTCTTATATTATTATACATATTTATGATAATATATTTAAAAATAGGATGAGTTACTATAATTAACTCAAATAACTCATTAATAATTACAAAAAATTATAATATGTACTTAACTATATTAAAAGTTAGTTATATATTTTAAAATATAAATTAAATTTTATTGTAAATGTTTTTTCATTTTTGATCATATATATAATTTGAAAAGTAATAATACATTTTTAAAAAATTTAAATATGAATTTTGATCTTCTTCTAAAAGTATTTATCTTTTTGTTTTCCTAGAAGTAATTATATATTTAAAAAATTTAATCATATTCATTTTATCTTTTCTCTTCTCCTAGAAGTAATTATATATTTAAAAATATTGTGCATTTGAATAGCACAATGTAACCTCCCTTTCTATTTTTTTCTTTTCTGTCATATAACCTCTTTCTCCTCAACTTTCAAAAGTTTCTGTTGTGCATTAAAACGAAAATTGCTAGTATGACAAAATGCAATGAAAAAAAACCCACAGTTATTACAAAAGTATAGAGTTTAGAATGTATTTTTTCATATCTCACATTAAACAGAGATAAAATTTGTGAATAGCTTGAATACGTGTAAATTTTATTTTAAAATAAATCTTAAATTTTAATGTGTTTTTATAAATTGGTTTTATAAATTAAATCAAATTTAAAATATATTTTTTAAAATATTATTAAAATTTATCCTAATAAAATTAAGAGATCATCTTTAAATATATAATTTTATATTTAAAATGTTTTTACATAAAAAATATATATTAAAAATCTTTCTGTAAACTAAAATAAAATCTTTCAATATTTTATAATTAAATGTAAACATGACTTTATAAGATTGAGTTAATTTAAAATTCACTCTTTAAAATTTATTTGCACTTCCAATACAAGATATGTGTCAGATAAGGAATAATTATCAATAACCATGAGCTCTTAGCAAGGACAGGTTGTCTCCAGTTTCTTGGTTCTGTAAAACAGGAAATAACTTTGAATTATTGGTGTTAAAAGACAACTATCATATGACCACAGTACATATCATGCACTTGAAAATAATTCAATTAAATCCCAAGAAATTGTAATTAAAAGCTTTGGATGCTTCGCATTCTTCTGTTGCTCTTGAATCTCCAGCTACTGCTACAGAGCACTTGCACAAGTAAAACAAAATATAAATGGCAAACACACAGGGCACTAAATCACTGATGAATGAAAGAATTTTGATCAATACTGATTTGGTTGTGTTAATAACTATTAATATAATAACATTTTTTTAAATTTTGTTTTCTTTAAGTTTGAGATTCACTATCTGGTGTGATACAATTCTACTTCTTTAAAATAGAAATTAATGAAAATTATGTGTTTAAGAAAATTAAATTATTGTTAATTTAAAAAAGTATTGTGGTGCCTCTTTTAAGAGGAATGTGAAAAGAAAGGTCATAATTATAACTAAAGTAAATGGAAGATGAAGAGTTTAAACAAAAATATAGTAAAAAATTGAAACAAGCTTTAATTATGATGGAAATATTATTTAAATATTTATTAATTTTTGTAATATTTTGTTCATTGAAAAGAGATATTTAAGAATTCTAATACTGTGTAGCAGCAAAACCAAAATTTTCCTTTTCAAAGCCGTCTAAAAACTAGAACATCATCTTCTTTTATCGGTACCAGGTCCACCAAATCGAATATGAAAAGTTCTAATTTAAAATGATAATGCTCTATAAATAGAGTTTGGCAAAGCTGATGTGTGAGTGTGAAGCCACAATGGTTGGAAATGCAACTCGATCAGGGGATGAAGATCACATAGTTTCCCTGAAAGTTTTGGTGGACAAAGAGAAAAATAAAGTTGTGTTTGCTGAGGCAGGGAAAGATTTTGTGGATGTTCTACTGAGTTTCTTAACACTGCCTTTGGGGACTATTGCTAGACTCGTGGCTAAGGAGTCCAATCTACAACCACTGAAAGTTGGCAGCCTGAGCACGTTGTATGAAAGTGTGTCACATCTTGAAGAAAAACTTCTATGGACTCAAAGGTGCAAGGAAATGCTACTGCAACCAAGGAACTCTATGGAAGATTATTGCCAAGAACCGAAGCTGAATATTGATGACACTGAGCCTAAAACGTACTACTTTTGTGAGAACTTGTATCTGTGTAGTATAAAGCCGGGCCTTGTGAGCACTTTTAGTAATCAAAGATGTGGTTGTGGAAAGTTAATGAACAGGAAGTGGAGATCTTTAGGCAAATTGAGTTCAGAAAATGGCTTTGTGAAGGAATCTGCTTCTTTTTTAGTTTGTGATGATCTTTATATAATGCCTAATGTTTTTGGAGCAAGTGTAGATCTGTTTCTTAAGCTTGCAGTTGAAGACATGGAGACTCTTGAGGAACACGTTGTGGATATCACCAAGAAGGAGGTATGTCATTTGGTAACTTGGTTTTGTGAAAGGACCAGTAATGTACATGGTGACAGATGACTTGGTTGTGACTCCAATGTCATCCATTTCTGCTGTTTCATATCTAAATACACTGAAAGTACCACTTTCTGACTTGGAGGAAAGGGTCATTGCAATTGGTGTGAAGGAGGTAAGAAGTTGTGGGGCTTCTTACGTTGCATGCTGTTATTTTTTTGTATGAGAGTACATCACAATCTTTGTTTGAATGGTGCAGGGTCTTGGGATATTGAAAGCCTCATTGACCTCAACATTTGCTTTAACAGACGGTCTGAAACACTTGATAAGAGAAACACCCACTCAAGAGAAGAACATCTTGGTTGATGTTAAGAACATGATTCTGAAAATGTTTCAGCAAGTGCAATTTTGGCCACAATGTTTTTGGACTCTCTATGGCTGTATCACCGAAATTGTGGTGTTATTCACTTCATTTGTCCAAAATTCTCTTCCATGTCAAACATCACGACAAAACTGTTATTGCAGCCGCAGTTAAATCTTGGGTTAGATATCTTGAGGCCTAGCTTTTATAATTTATTATGCTTTGTATTTGGCATGAAACATTCTGATATTACAAAAGTTGCTCTGTCGAAACTGTTTCTAGTAGATTCCATTAAAAAATATTGCGTCCCCATTTATTCCTTCTTATTTTTTTATCTTTTTTTGGTATTTTGAGAATGAGATCAAATATTCACATGAAAGGAAAATAAGATATATGGGAAGTACAAATATTAAATGAACAAAACATTCACATTGAATAATATATATATATATATATATATATTATGTGTGTTTATCTATCTGACGCAAAAAAAAAAGCGAACAACATGGAATTAAAAAAACCAACTCAGTTTTTACTAAGTTCACATTTTTCATATTTTTTTGGGATAAAAGAGTGAAGTATTTACACGTCCGGAGAAAGAAGACTAAACAATACTTCTCAAGAAAACGAACTTTCTAAAGCTCTTTCTTAGTTCAAAACAGCACTCAAAACAAGGTAATAATAATAAAATTGAAAATGCCTAAACTTACTACTAAATTTTCCATCTTCACTCCTTGATGAAAATTTGTGACTACTTTATTAGAATACAATAACTCACATAATTAAAACAAGTGCATAACATTAGTGAATTAATATAATATAGTGTCTATTACATAGTTCTGCTCTGGAGGCCAATTTATTCCATGCTACTCTAAATTAGTTTAAATAGAAGTTTTTTTTTTCTTATTCATACTAAAATGTGTATTTTGGAAGTGGTAAGAATTGTTGTGTTATCTTTAATATTGTGTAATCTTTAAAGATTATATTTTCTCTAACAGATTTCAAATACAACAAGTAGATATCCTTTATTTTTTCCATAACAACCATTTGGATGATTCCATCTGAATATCTAATCCAAACTCAATCAAATACAAGTTGATATCCTTAATTTTTGCCTAAGATTCTGGATAATTAGTTATATTAAATTATCTGTTAAAGATTGAACCTTTAGATTATTTCCCTAACAATCCTATGGATGATCCGATCTGAATATCTAATCCAAACTCAATCAAGAGTTTCAAACTCAATCAAGAGTCATCAACCTACACAATTCCCTCTAGTCAAGTCTCGTCCAAAAGTCAATCCCATCATCTAATGAAAAACACCTTCACTTACCATCTTCGGAATGGTTAGCTAACTATCTCTAAAGTTCAAGATAGTTAAGTTGTTATACCTTTTCATAAGTGAATACTAATCATTTCTACATTTAATAACTTCTAAAATTATTTATTATAAAAATTTGAGTGAGAGTAATAGTTTATAAATAATTTCGTTGGGTGAAAACAGACATATAGTTTAGCAATAATTTTGTTGGATGAAAAGGTAGGTTAGTTATCATTATTTACTTATATTCTAATTTTAATTTTTTTTTCTTAGTCTAAAATGATAGATGCAACGATTAGAAAATTATTAATAAAGCAATTTGAACCGGAAGAAGATTATACATATTTAGTACAAAATTTATTTGTGGCTCGAGGATTTCAAATTTAATATCACAAACCAATTACAAACTGAATTTTGAAGTGCATAAAGATAACTAAAACTGAAGCTAAGAATATACCAAACTTCCTTCTTAATTTCATGTCCTTTAAAGATGTTCCTCCTTCTATAAAGAAAAACTTAATTATTGGTACTTCGGCATATCTATGCTTTATAATTTAAAAAGAAAAACACTCATGAAACTAGCTTACTGGTTTAAACATTAGAGAGATAATTAAGAGTGGAAAACCTACTAAACTTGATTATTGATACTTTAACATATATTTACTTTATATTTAAAAAAACTACTCATGAAACTAATTTATTTGTTCAAACATTAAAGAGGTTCTTAAAAGTAGGAAATCTACCAAACTAATTTAAAAATATATTTACATTGATATATTTATTTCTCAATGTAAATTTTTAATTCTATAGGTTCAACAATATTCAGTTTACATTATTGGAGAATGTAAAACAAATCCAAAGTCCAATCGTTATGATTTTATAAATGTGTTGATTAAAAAGAAAATATATAAGTATCTAATTTTACTAGACATATCCAAACATTCAGCATGTTTTGAAAGATATTTGACTTCTTTATAATACGTCAAACTATGAATTTCAGTTTCACTGTAATTTCAGAAAATCAACAAAATATTGCTTTACTATTTGAATGTTTGAATTTTAACATATTCAGATCATTTTCTTCATTTTTAGTAAAAACAATTTCAACTTGTAATTGTCATTTTATTTCATATTTATCACTTTATTCTATTTGAGCATTTCCAGTTTTACAGAAAATACAGAAGTTTCTCGAATTAAAAACTAATGTATAATTTTCAAAAAATATAATAACCAAATAATCCTGTAACAGTCCCCCGATTAGTTTACTTTAATAAAGTACTATTATTTTAATTTTGTCTTTAAAAAAATAGTCCAAAATTAAAGAAAAAGCAAACGATAATTATTCAACAAATATTTGCTAATCAAAATATTATAGTACCATTTAACATGTCAAAATAACAACTTTAGGCTGAAAATTAACTTTCAATGAATCTGAAAAAAAAAAATAAAAAAAATAGTAGGCTCATTAAGTTAGTTCTTCTTCATCTCCCACCAAATTACAAATCAAAATTGTCTTATTTCAAATTTATTTTATCCTTTTTTTCTTTTTTTCTTCTTGACTCTGTAAGTTTTTCTTCATCTCCCATCAAATTACTAATCAAATTTGTCATATATCTAATTTACTTTATCCTTTTTCTTCTTGACTCTCTGTGACCCTTTCTTTTTTTTCATTTGTTCTGTAAACAGCATTCATTCTCTGATACACAAGCTAACTAAAATCATTTTAATTCCTTTTTCCTAAACCCTAAAATTGAATCAAACCTTTGTTATCATCCGTTCATCAAATCAAGACACAGAAACATAACCAATAGCCACAGAATGTACTAAAAACAGAGGGCATAAACCCCTGGAGTTGTAGCTAAGCACAGAAATTGTCCTCAACAAGTACATAACAAGATCTTAAGTTCTTGGAAATCAAATTCAACATTCCATAACAGCAACACTGAAAAATACAGAAATTTTAAATATGCTAATAATAGCTTCTCTGTGAGCATTTAGTAGAAAATAGAATAAAATTAAAATCAACTTTTTTCTCTCAATTGTAGTAAATGTTTGTTTTCAATGTATACAAAAGTCAACTTTGTTCTTTTACTTCTATTTTCTAGAAATGCTGGCAGAGAAACCCTAGTGATCAATTAACTCACAGAACTCAATCTGCTTCCAATTTCGTAAGAGAGAAAGGCATCAACGGTGGCATACTGAACCTGGGGTGGAGTGAGCCAGAGATTATCCCACCTACTCCTCGTTATCCGATTGGGCTTTGCAACCTCCAAGCCCAGCACGCGGAGGCCCAACGACTTAATCCCGGCACGGTTCAGCTCCCTGTCACCAAGCTTCTGTGCAGCGAGAGAGCGAAGGTCACGAATATTAACAACATGGAGATTGTAGTCTTCTAGAAGTTTCTCAGCGTCTTCTTCGATCCCAACGCCAAGGAAGGTAACATTGGGATCAGCGAGGAAGGAGACGAGGGAAGGAGGGATGGAAGGGGAGTGAAGGATCTGGAAGATGAGGCAGTGTGGGCCGAGGCAGAGTTGGAGGGTGGCGACGGGGTTCTGCATGTTGCGCTGGGTGTTGGGCCGCCACTCGATGTCCAGGCCCACCAGGAGCCCAGTTGGGTTGGCGCGGACGTTGGTGGAGATCCAGGAGTGGACGAGGGAGGGATCGGAGGTGAGGAGGGTGTGGATGGTGTGGGTGTCGAAAGTGACGTCGTATAGGTTGTGGGTGTCGTAGGGGAGGCAGTGGTCCACCACGCCTGTGGTAGCCACGCGGGTGGCGGTGGCGTTTGCCGAGATGATCGGAACGCCGTTCTGGTCTAGCAGATCTGGCATCGCTCTGAATTGGGGAAAAGCAGAGAGGGATGGGGTTTGAAGCTAAATTTTGCACTGTTGGCTTTTGATTAAGGGTTTAAATAATTTTTTTCCTTGTAACTTTTTTTCAATTTGAATATTATTTTGAAATTTGGATTTTGGTTCTGTTTTTTTTTTAGCTCTTTTATCTTTTACGGGGAAACCAAATAACACAATAAATAAATAAATAAATACTAAAAAGATTACGGATAAAAAAAAGGAAAACTGACAAAACTTTTAGTATATATATTAAAAAGGTAATTTTTTTAACTGGTTATTCCTTATATTTTTAATGAAATAACTTAGAACTATGGTAGTTAAAATAGAAAGATTTTAAGATTTTACATAGAATTCAAGTTTTATGCATAATTGTTATAGAGTAAGATGATATGGATTTTGGAACAAAATCGCACAATGTGATACGATTTTTTTCATGTATTAAATTGTTCATCTTCTTATATATAAATTTATTCACGCTTATTTTATATTTTATTCATACTTAGATTAGAGTGTTTAACCTTCACATATCATTATTGTATATATCAGCTTTAAAAACTCTTAAAAAAGACATATTATTATAAAATCTTTTTAAAAAAATAGAGGGATAAACATTCTTTACATAAATAAATAATCATGTGTTTTCAATTAATATAAAAAATATTCAAGATTGTTAACTAAATATATTTATTATCTATCTAAATAAAAAAATTATCAAATAAATAAATATAAGTAAAATATTTGTGTTTGTTCTGTCATATACGTGTTAAGTTAAATAAGATATTTACATCTAAGATAACATAATATTTATAAAGATATATTTTACAGTTTATTAATACGTTAAGTTAAATAAGATATTTACATCTAAGACAACCTAATATTTATAAAGATATATTTTACAGTTTATTATTTAAGTGTAAAAATAAATAAAAATAAAATGTAGAACGTAACATTTTCATACTTTGTTTGTTGTTTATTTGTTTTGGTTTATGTGAAATGGCTTATAAAAGTATTGAAACATTATTTTCTATTGTCTAATTTCTGACTTTTGGAGGCCTTCTCCGATCAGTTACAAAAGGTCAATAGATTTATTTCTAACCAAACTTTTAAGATGGGAGGTTTCAAATTATTTGAGCCCCACCCAGAACCTAAGGATTGGTTAATCCCAGTTAAGATGGATTAGTTAATCAGAGTTAAGATAGTACTTTTATTAGAAGATTAGTTAATTTGTCAGTTTATTTATTTATTTTTTTTTAAAAAAACACACACATATATATTATATATATTAACTGAATAATTACGTATTTTTAATAGGATAAATTAGAAGATTACTACTAAATTACAATAAATAATTATAAAATTTTATATTACTAATATTTTTCGTGCCTTTATTTAGTTTTTTGAATTGTAAATACTTTTAAAAATTAGACTTAACTTGTTATAATGCTCAATATGAATAAAGTTTATTAAAATAATATAAAAGGAATTATATATATATATATATATATATATATATATATATATATATCAAATATATAGAACAGTATTTTAAACTTTTTTTCAGTTAAACAATAATTAAGATATTTAAGTAGTTAAAGAATAATAACTCCATCAAAAATATAATTTCATTTAAAAAAACATTAGGGAACATAAAAATGTATAATTAACAATGAATTTTCACATGGTTATTAAAAAAATCCTTTTACATGTATATAGATAGATAGATATATAACAAGATTAAGAAATTTATTAATTAGAAGTAGAACAAAAGTAAATATTAAATGTATAAGTACTAAGTCATATCTAAATAATTATTAACATCATTTTTAATCTTAATTATAGAAAATATTTTATTGATTTATTTTAATTCCTTAACATTATGAAATAAAGATGTGTATTGGATTGAATAATTATGACCAATTCAATCTAAATAAGAATAGGTTGAATTTATTTATGAGTAAGTAAAATCTAACTCAAAACAAATTGAGATAGTTTTCTATGAATGGATAACATATATATATATATATATATATATATATATATATATATATATATATATATATATATAAATTCCAGACGTAACATAATTTAGCAAAAAATATTGTAAAAATATTCATTAATTGATAATTTAATTATTTATAATTTATTTTAGTTTTAGTACTTAATTTATAATTATAATTCTTTTAATTTCACTTATAATATTATATAGTCTATCTTTTAAAAAAACTGTTTTGAAATATCTAGCAAAAAGAATTTGAAAATACAAATTAAAAAAAATTGAAAGTTTATTTTTCAACTGATATAACTTAGTCTAATCCAATTAAATATGGGTTCAGTAGGATTTGATCTTAAAAATATGCAGAGGCTTCGGTCAACCTAATTAAAAAAAAAAAATTACTTAAGAGTGATGAGTATGTTTAAATATGACTTGTTTATAAAACAAATATAAATAAATATTATATACTTAATAAAAGTTTATCCATTAGATAAAAAGTATAGTTTAAGTATAAAAAATATAAAAAGCAAATTTTTTAGTTTATTTATTCAAAATCTATAAAAAAAGTTATAATGAAATAAACCCCGTAAAAATGTTTTGAACTTGTTTTATTTATATATAATATTAATTAATAAATTCAGTATAAATATGATATGTTGCGCAATATTACGATATTATGATATCATCTTTCAATGTAAATACTAATTCGCAAATATAAACACTATATTATTGTTTGCTTTAATTTAATTTTTATATGGTTTAAAATTAATAACGAATTCAAATCCATTAAAAAAAATATACATAGATATTTATTACATTGTTTCAATCTCAAATTATACTATATATTTTTTAACATTGTCTAATGAAATTTAATATCAACCCAATTTGAGATTATTACTTTAATTACAATTTATTGTATAATTGCCTTTGTTTTTATTATTTCTTAAATAATGTGCAGATTAGTATTGAAAATCCTCAGTTAATAGTCATTTATAAATAGAATTTTGGATTTAAATTTAAAGTAGTTAATATATTTAAAGTTTCCATTATACTTTTTTAGTTTTTGTTATTGTTGAAGTTCATAAACAATTTTCATTTCATATGATTTAAAATAAATTTTCATATATAATTTTTTTTGTGATTAAATAAATTATTTATGAAACAGTGTTACATTTTAAAAAATAAAAATAATTGCTTGTGAAAGCACACTCACTTTCTTCAAATCCTACATGTAAAAAATTATGTTATAAAACTCAGCGGTGCAGATCACGAATTACATAATATAATATATATATATATATATATATATATATATATATATATATATCATGAATATTTTTTAGTTTTTTTGAATAATAAATATTTCTAAAATTTAGACTTAACATTTTATTGCAATAGAGTATGTTATCGTATTTCTCCTATAATAAGTTGCTTTTTGAATGAATAAAAAAACAAAATTATTTTTTAAGTTGTTTATTATAAACAAAATATAAAGAAGAAACATATTTTTTTCTGTTATCTCTTGTTTTATTGTATAGAAAATAAAAAATAGAAAATAATATGCGTAAATTACTTAAATTACAAAAGTATATAAATAAACACATTTTATCTTTTGTATATAAATATAATAAAATTATACATGAATAACCTTTTTTTAGACAACTATGTGTAATAAACTTATTTTAATAATAAAATATTATAATAAAGTGAAATAGTAACTAAAGTAATAAAAAATACACAAATTATCATAAATTAAATAAATTATACAATAGTTATATGAAATATATAATTTTGAAAAATCAACCAATAAAAATAGGATATGATACGTTGATCCTTTCATATTTTAAAATATACCGCCAATCAATAATTATGTATATCATTATTTAATTTCATAATTTTTTTATTTGGTCATAATATTTCATTATTAAATTATATAAATTGTTGTTTAAAAAAGGTATAACTTAATAATCGAACACGAGTTCACGAAAAAAAAAGTTGTATATAGAAAGAAAATATCAAAGTATTTTTTTAATAAAAAATTAATAATTATCAAATAATTTGAGAAGTAAGTATATTATAATAAAAACATAGGTGTGAAATGATTAGAGGTAAGGTATATTCCATTCTATATGGGACCAATGCATGTTTCCTTCATTCTTATAGAATTCCAAAGCATTGAACTCTGGAACCTTTTCATCCACTTTATTCCTTTACCCTTCACCATAACAAAGAACATAACATAAAAACCATTAATTTTTCTGGAGTTTCATGTTTCAGACATGGCTTCCAATCAAGAAGCAACAATCCCTTTGAAAATTTGGGAGGACAAAGAACAAAGCAGTGTAATTGTGGCAGAAGCGAGTGGATATTTCGTTGATGTTCTCTTCAGTTTCCTCTCTCTTCCACTAGGAACTATCATCAGGCTTGTGTCAAAAAACCAACCTCACCAACCTTTAGAAATCGGTTGCATCGACAATCTGTACCAGAGTGTGCAAAAGTTCAACACTAACGTCTTCTGGAACGGTATATGCCCGCAAATGTTGCTTTCTCCACGCAACCCTTTGGAATCCTCTTTCCAGAGACTGAAACTGAAGGTGGATGACACTGTGCCCACCAAGTATTTCGTGTGTCGCTACTGTTTAAAGGGCAGTGATTCGTTGCTGAGTACTTTTGCTGAGGCAAGTTGCCACTGTGGGAAGTTGATGACCAAAGAGATGAAGGTTCTGGAAGAGGGTTCTTGGGGAAATGGTGTTTTTGTTAAAGGGGATGCCATGTTCTTGATCTTTGATGGTTTGAGAGTGCTGAATAGCTCTCCAGGTAACACTGTTCAGCAACTCCTCCAACTTGGATACAAAGACGTCAACAAGTTGACAGAAAAGCAAGTAAATGTTGGCATGAAAGAGGTAACGTTATTTTGAAAATGACGTATGTGTTAGATATAATGTGAGTTTAGTCCCACATTAATAAGTAAGTCTTAAGAGTTTTGAATTGTAGGTGGTGTGATCTTTTTTTGTGAATCTTAATTATAAATCTTAATTATGTTTAATTGTATTCTTTTATCTTTCTGGTATCATTCTTGTAACATTATTTCAGGTTGCAATTATGCTAACTGGGTCATCTGATATGTTCAGGTTTCAATTGTGTGAATTGTTGATGATATCCTCGTGCAATTCCTTATTGCAAAGCTGTAGATAGATGGGCATGACCATTCCTTTACCATATAATACTTTAATAGTATTAAGAAATTACCTTGTTTAAATGAATTATAGCTATACAAGCTTAAAACTTCCTTTGTTTTTATTTATTTTTTCAGATATTTAGAATACTAAAGCAAGCATTAACCTCCAATTCTCCTCTGAGTGATGTATTCTTGGAAAACAGAGAATCTAAGCCAAGAATCCCTTCCTTCTCACCAGATAGCCCAAGTGACCATAAATGTTCTTTAAAACTCAAGATAACAGTGAGCAAATCACAGAACAAGATTCTGTTTGCTGAAGCAGAGGGAGATTTTGTGGATTTTCTGTTCAGCTTCCTCACCATACCTCTTGGATCTATTATAAACCTCATGAGTGGCAAATCATCCTTGGGAAGCATTGATAACTTGTACAGAAGTGTGAAGGATCTTAATTCATCTTGGTTCATAGGGTCAGCAAAAAGTTCCTTACTGAATCCATGTGTCCCTCATCAATTTGGTTGTACAAGCCAGGCATTACATGTTCCAGAAGAAGACACTCCTCGTTATTGGTATGGCACTAAGGTAGTGAGTGTGAATATCAAAAGTGAAGTGATTTCAAAGAATCCAGACATGTTACAAGATCCAGTGGCTATGAAATTATTTGAACCAAGATGTTCTGATGGAGCAAGAGAACCTGCTGTGGGATTTATGAAGAGGCCGTGTGTATTTGTTGTGAGGGATGATCTTCAAGTGACACCAATAACAACTAATTCTAGCATTTCCTTCGTGCAAGAGTTGCATGTGCCATTGGATGATTTTGACGAACATTTGGTGGAAATTAAGAACTCACGTGAGGTAATCATATTCACAATCCACTCTCAAGAAAACTGATTCATACATTGTTGTATGAAAATTTGATTCATATAAATGGTTTTGGTGTATATTTACTTTCATAATGAATTGTGAATATGTAGTTATTATGAAGTAACTTTAGGTTGAAAGCTTACACTAAAATCTACATCAAATTTGCTTTTACAGTGAAATTATCCAAAATTAGATTATATTATTTTAAAATCAATTTAAACAAAAAATAATTTTACAAATAGCTGGTTATAATATAGTGAACTTTCTATAACTTTTCTTCATGCTACTCTCTTGACACTTATTTTTCAATTCATAGTATGTTAATTATGTCTATTTGGTCAGGCCCTGAACCTGTTGAGAGCTTCTTTGACGTCTAAAGCTGCTTTGACAAATAGCCTATTCTACTTACTGAAGAAAAGGAAATGGGAAATATCTATTTTGGGATGTCTTGGGTGGAAGGAAGAAAGAAATGAAAAGAAAAAAGATGGAAAAAGAACAGAAAAAGAGGGTGGAAAATAGAGAAATGTGTTAGTAAATAAAGGGAGAAATAAAGATGAAGGTGGAAAGAAAAGAAAAGTATATGTAATAACAACTCCTTGAACTCCAAGAAAGAAACTAAATCCTAAACCTGGTTATAATTGATGAGGGGGTACGCAGCAATCCTGCTAATATTGGTTTGTGAAACATGGTCACTTGATATTGAATTTTCAGTGTTTTAAGAAGAAAGCAGTTAAAATCTTGGTGAGTAATTCTACAAGTACTATTAGGAGCCATCACTTGTCACAAGTTAAAGTGTTTGGTTAGTTTTTATATATATATATATATATGTACTCATACTAAGGTTATTCAAGAAAAATATTTATATGTAATATCATAACTTCATAACTGTCAATAATATCACTTAGAATTAAATTTTGATCTAATGATAAATATATAAAATTATTCATTGTGAAACTTCATTAAGAACAATACCAACGCTCTAGGAAATTAGGAAATTCCAAAAGTGAAAAAGTATCGTTGTTGTACCATATTTAACACCGACATTGGTAGATAATTTAATAAGGCGGATGTGTCCTAAAATTATCCTTTTTAAAAAATTTGAACACAATCTGAATGGGGCTTGTCATGGTTGGACACGGTTTCGACACTTGTAAGAAATGACTCAGTACTTTGGTTATTCTTGTTTCGGCAGCTGTAACATGTCTTGGTTAAAGTTTACATGGATTTTGAAAATACAAAAAAAAATAAAAAAGTATTCACGTGTGTTGTCACTGTTGATTAAAAAACCAATGATTGAAAAAAATTATTTTGTTTGTGTAGTAAAGTTTATAATAAATATATAAATTATATTATAATATAATTAGCATTTATAATCAACAACTTGAACTTATAAATTATACTCTAGATTTATAATAGATATGTCATATTGTGATACAAAATTGTTTTTAATTATTTAAAATTTTGGAAATATATATTTATTATCCACGTTTTGGAAACGTACAGGATCCTTAATTTAAAAAAAACAAAACAAAAGAGTTGTATCCACGTGTCCGTGGTTGCATTATCAATGTTTTTATCCTGTCTATTTACCATCGAAATCGTGTGGTGAATACTAAGTTTGAGCATTTGATATGATTTTAATTTAACAAATATATAATTTATGAATAAATAATAAATTTCCACACCAAAAGTTCGGTTTCTGTAATTTGACAGGTATTTGACAAGTGTCACGCGGTTTGTCAACCGCGGGGTCCTTCACAGCGATCAAATCATAACACCATCTGGCTCGTGTGATTGTATATCCACAATTCTATTTTCTTAATGGCAAAGTTATTAACTCGATTATAAGGCACCAAAGTCAATTACTGGTTCTCAACTCTCAACTATCCACCCCGCCATGGAGGAGCCTCTGCTATCAGGTACAATTTCACTTCTTTGATGGCAAAGTTTCAATTTTAACTGCTGATTTTTAATATTTGCAACGATTTTGATTCTGGGTAGTTTTTAATTTTTGTTGGGTTTGAATTAGATAAGAGAAGTGGATTGGTTGCTGAGGACAGTGGAAAATGGAGCTCGTATCAGTATGTGGGTCGAACCGGTTCTGCGAGGCCAACTGCTTCATTGGCTGGAACTGAGGTAAGTGTGGATGAAATACGATCTGCTGCTGCTGCTTCTTCTGGTCACTATCCCCCTTCTCTTCATGGGGCTTTGGTTGGTTCACCTGAGCCTGATCCTACAGGTGTGTGCTCTTGTGGTTCCTGATTCTCATTTCAATTATGATGATTGCCAAGGTTTTAAATTGCAGTCACAGCCGCAGTTTCATCTCCACCCTTGAAATTGTGGATAAATGCAGCTAAAGTAGCCACAGTTGCGTTCGCAAAGACTCCAAGGACATTGATGTTGTGGCTGTAATTGACTGTTTTTTTATGACCTTGGTTTTGATCTTGTATTTTTTATTTCATATCACCACTAATTCATGCAAACGTTGACCCGTATGTGTTCTTTGTCGTGTAATAATTAAAAAGTTGTAGGCTTCAAAGTAATAATCATTGTGCAACGGCTAGCATTAGAGATTGAGTAGGGGGAATTTTCTGGTTTTTCTTTAGCATTGTCTTCTATTAAAATTTTGACACAAATGGAGATTTACTGGTTTAAGTTTATTGTCAGAAAATACTTTTCCTGTATAACCTGGATGCTGAATACAGTATTACCTGTTGCAGAGCAAGCTCTTGTTTATCAGGGTGGATATGGAGGAGATTATGGTGGACCAAGACCCCAATTCCAGAGGTATAACATCTACAACAAATCCATAAAACATTTGTTTCATGTAAATTCTCATATTGGAACTGGGCTGTACAATAAGCTGTTTAATGTTTTGGTTTCATTGTCTGAAAGAATTAATGGAGGGTTTTATTCTACAATCATTCAAACCTTATTGTTACAGAAGTTAGATGGTGGAAATAAAATAAATGTATAGAACTGTGGACAGGTAGGCAATGTTTTATGAGGCAGAAAGATAGAGAATCATATTAGATGTGGAAATAACACAAATGTATAGATTGTTATGGTGTACAATGTAGAGTTGCAAAGTGCTTTCTAGGTGGTAGCTTTTTAAGTGATCAGAGGGGTCTAGCTAAGACTTAAGAGCAGAAAACATAAACAAAGATGTTTGGAGTTTGATATTTAAGGGCTGATTTATAAGTCGGTTTGATTAAAAAGGATATCCATCAAACGAAGGTATCTTTGCTACCTGAAAATGTGTGAGTGAATATATCTGATCTTGGTGGTGGTGTTATGCAGCACTTTTTGAAACATTAAGAAATAAGTGAAATCATATATACAGCACAAAACAACTATTTATTCATAAGATAGAGTCTATTTTACAGTGAAAATGGTTCTATTAATAAGATAGCTTATCTCTCCCTTTATGTGCTTGAGAAAATAGCAATAGCTCAAAAGGATTTGCAAGGGAGAGAAATTAGCATGGTTCATCACGGTAAATTTCTGTCATCGCTAATGACTTAATTAAAATGTTGCTTCCCTTCATTTCCTATTGATTGACGTTTATGGTTTTTTCAGATAAATCAAGAAAAACAATTACTTCAAGAAAATAGTATTTATTAGGGACCAATTTTACTAAAACATATGTACTCTCTTTTTTAAAGCTAAAAGGATAATTAATATGAAATGGAAGGACTTCTAGATTGTCCTGTTTCCTCTAATAGGTCAAGGAATTGGCAGCCCATTTAATTAAAGTATGCATTTTGATAAAGGCCGTTATGATATGGACTTCTCAAGATCAATAATATATTGGCAAATAATCTTTGTTTACTGGGTGATCCTCTTTTAGGAAAATTCTGGATGAAGTGGAGATACGAGAGTTGCTCATTGATCATGTTGGTCATCGTTGCTGTTGGGGTAGCCATCCTGCTCGGACATGGAGGATTCATGCAGTGGAAGACTGTAATGTTTATGTAGGAACACTGGATACATTTATAGAGGAAAGAGAGATCATAAGAGAGACTGAACCATACCTTGGCGGCGGTATTGATGGAAAGGATAATGGAGCTGAACTTGGTATTTGGGAATTGGATCTAAGATCTCAGTTCCCTATTCTATTTGTACCCTACAACGAAGTCCGGCAAAAGATTCCTCATTCTGAAGTTATCGAGAAATGCTCAGGTAAATGCTGGATTTTTCACCTCCAAGATTCACAAATAAAATATGTAGGCACATACACTACTATTTCCTTTTACCTCTCCTAACGAAATTGTCGAAATTATTCAGTTTGTGCTGGAAGAGGAAGTACAGTCTGTGCCACATGCAATGCAGACCAAGAACCTGGATTTTATAAGGAAAACCAAATGACTCAGTGTGCAACTTGTTATGGGAGGGGTTTAATAGCTCATAAAGATGGTTCTGACACAGAGTGAGTAATTTGTTTGTTCATATAATAGATCAATGTTGAATTCAAGCAGAAGTCAAATGTCATGGCCACATTGCTTTCTCTCAAGGTTGAAGTTTATACTTGTAATTGATTTATTCAAGTTACATTATCTTGCAGATGTGTGAAATGTAAGGGCAGGGGAAAGATTCCTTGTGTGACTTGTGGATCACGTGGGCTAATTAAGTGTGCAACATGTAATGGAAGTGGTTCTCTTCTAGCACGCAATATAGCCATTATTCGGTGGTATGTCAATCTGGCTGTGTCTAATCATACCTTTCCTAATTTTGTTCCTTTAATAGATAGCTAGGAGGAGTACAATGGTATAATATTATTACTCGAACTTTGCATAAAAATAAAATAATATATTATCAGGAGTAGTTGCTTTAGCAGGCACTCGTTTTCATGATTTGTGTGCCTTACTTATAATTTCAACAAGTGTGACATGCATTCAAAAAGTCTCTGTAGAATGAACTGCATCAGTAGTTATTATGAACCGTTTTATGATTTATCTGTTACAGTGGCTGAATAAAACAATCCTGCATTTTATTAGCTCTATAGTCCCCTGCCTCCACCTTTTTATACCAAAAGGGGCTATTGTTTAGGTAAGCCAAGATAGGAAAGCAGAAGAGCTTTGAATTTTTTGACGGGGAAGTTGTCTAAAATGGTTTTGAGATCCATAGAACATATAAAATTTAATCGAGAAAAGTAGTATCAGAGGTTCTCATGATGATTTAAAGTTGAACTTAATTGAAATAAAGATTCTGATGTCCTAATAAAAGTTCAAGCCAAACACACAAAAGATGATTGAATGTAGGAAATCAATTGAAAATATACGAACAGACTTTGCAGAAAATGGATCCTTATATGTAGTTGAATGGTCATTGTGTATCCATGATAAAGATTGTGTACTGTTTAAAGTGGTGAATACAAATTTAGTTAGAGACCAAGGCCTATGTAACAATTTGATGTGAGCATTACTGCCCAATCCTTTCTGCAGAAATGTCATCTGCCACTAGAAATGTGTGACTTCTAATATATAATCCCGTTTAAAAGATTCATAGACAACCAATTTCCTGTTGTTATGCATAATATTGATTCCTTTTAGTGACAATTCTAAAAGAACCAGTGTTTGCGCTGCTACAGGAAGACTCTTTCAACTCGGAAAGTAAATGCAACTAGTGGAGCAGCATCGGTACCAGATGAGGTTTTCCAAAGGTCCAAAGGGGTTGAATTGTGCAACACTCAGGCACACCAATGCACACCAGCCTTTTTTGCAGATTCTTATTTTCTCAACAAGTTTTCTTCTGATGTCATTGCTGAAAGAGCACAAGTACCTGCCACTGCAAGGGTCATATGTGAGAGGCACACAATCTCAGTTGTGCCAGTAACTCGTGTAACCATGTGTCACCGTCGACAATCCTTCAGTTTCTATATCATAGAATATGGCAGGGAGGTGTACCTTAAGGATTATTACCCTGCTAGATTTTGTTGGGGCCTGTGTCCATGTCTGGAGTGGTTGAAGTTGTAATGTCTGAACCTTTTCATCCTGGCAGCATTGAGGGTATACAGTTTCCATCCTGCAAAATTACAAGTTCTGTGCTTCTTTGTTCAGTTTGATAATAACAGAAAGAGATTTCAGGGTTTGAGAGGTGTGAAGGTGAAGAGTGTACTATTTATGTTTTTTTGCCATTTGAATAAATCTTATCAAGTACTTGGTTTATGTTTTACATGAAGAAATCATCACCTAGTTGGAGTTCTAGCTGGTTTTATTAAAGCTTCAATCTGTGCTACATTCCTTGCTTTCTTGTCTCCATGGAATGGAAATAATGAAGAGCAGTTTCAAGTCTAAAACACAAGTCCTCCATGAGATAATTACAGCAAAATATGTGTTGTGAAAGGAAAATCAAGTTAGCAAATACTGAACACATGTTTGTATTTTCAACTTTTTATGAGTCTAATCTATCAGTAATCTTAATTTTGATAAGATTTAGATATGTTTTTAGTCTTTCTACAATGTGAATTTTGATTTAATTCATATATAATATTATTATTTATTTTTATCCCTGAAAATTTTGAAATATCTACTTTTTTAGTTTTAATAAATATTTTTATCCTTCAAAATTTGAAATCATTACTTTAATTTCTAATTTTCATTTCTAACATAGATAAATAAGAGGAATTTTAAAATTTTATCACTGGTGTCATATGTTTGATATTATACTACAAACATTATATGTACTTGGATTTTTTTTTCAACATATAACTATCAAATATTACATGATATTAGGGACTAAAACTTAAAATTAGCTGATTTTAGGCAAAGTAAAAAAAATACTTAAACCATTTTTCATAATATTATATTAGATATTGAATTTTAAAATAAATTAATAGTTACTGTGGAACAAGCTGAATTTTGAACATAAAAGGAAAGAAATAGCATAACAATTTGAAAGTATTTAATTATCTTTAAAAATCCATTTGTGTCAAGTTAATTTTTAAATTTTAAAAATATTTTAATAAATAATATTTGAATTGAAGTGAGATAAAATATCTATTCTTATATTATAAATTAAGTTATATACGAAGTACATTTGGAACGTTGTCTTTCCATATACCAAAAGTATATTTCTTATTAGTATATTTTTTTTTTAACTTTGTATTTGCTCTAATCATTTTATTTTATCTCTATTTCACTGTCTATTTGTTTAAGGAGAAAAAAAATTGTATCCACTTGTTACCATAAAAATATGAAAACTTACAAAAGTTTTTTTTTAAAAAAAAAAAAACTGTCAATAACTTTATTTATTTATTGTCAAATTTAAATTTAAACTAATTTTTTTAAAATCAAAAGTTTATTCAAGAGATCTCATCTCAATTATAAACTAATGTAATGTTGGCAAAATATACATTTAGTTTTTTGAACTTCTTGTTAAAGAAGACTGAGAAAATTAACACATCATCCTAGGCTCCCAACAAAACCCTAGGTTTTACGCAGTTCTTTAAATTCTCAGAACGCTCACGCCGCAGGCAAATTGTTACACTTGAAACCTCCTCCATTCCCATTTCATTCGACTAATCAAAACGGGCTATTCACTCTTTTAGATTCCAATCACCTTCAAAGGTTGTTGTTTCGTCTTTGTTTTACGAGCATCAGTGATGAGCAATTCCAAAATGTTATCCTTGCACTATGATTGCCAGTGAAGAAACTAATGGGGAATGATTACTCTGAGATGCTCTTTCTTCTTTATCTCTCTCTATTTTTTTTTTTTTCTAGAAAAATCACTTTTTTTTATCAATCCTCTCCTCACACCACAAAAATTGATTTTTTTAGATCTTTTATGAGTTGGCTTGATTTATGGATCACTGATGTTAATTTTAAACTGCGTTATCTATCTGAAACTTCCTTCAGGAATTGAAGATAACCATTACTTACTGAGATCCATTTTTATTGGGTTTTTTACAAATCCCATTTTTCAATGTGCTGTGAATCTATAGAATGGAGCTTTAAAGATCATTTGCATCTATTATTACTGCTTGTTGTTTATTTGATCTGGTATTATTTCTTCACTAGTAGAGGTTCAGGCTAAGGCTTTAAATTGTGGTGGTGATTGTGGATAACTGCATGATTTGGTCACAATTGGGGTCACAAACTCCAAAAGCTGTGATGTTGTGGCCAAAATCACAGTTCATCGCATTTTTCAAAGCATTGCTTCAGGCATTGATGTTATTGAATGGTTTTTATCAGCCTCAAGTCCTGTTATGTATTTTGTATGTGTTCTATTTAGATTTTGTTGTGCCTGTCTTGTTTTTTCATAAAATCTAGTAGCACTTTAAGCAATTGCATCATGGGAAATATATGGGATCTATGATGGTGTTAGAAAACTGCGTTATCTATCTGTAGTTTCTTCAAAAGAACTGAAGATAATCGTAATCTACTGAGATCTTGCTTGGCTAGTTGTGCCTTTAATTCATTGTGCATACTAGCGTCATTCATTGTGATCAACTATATTGTTTGATGAAAAAAATTATGATCAACTTTATCAATTTTTAAGTTCCAAAGTTGATAGTCGGAATTCAAATCTAATTGTTTGTAAACTTAGCCCAAAGAACAATGGATATTTTTTAAAATAAAATTTCAAAATCGCCAAAAACATGAAATATGTAAAATGCTGTAAAAGGTTGTGTTTGAATTGATTACAATACTTATCTCATTTTTCTTGTCCCAACTGGGAGAATTCGGTAGAACAAAAAAAATCTGATTTTTGTTACACTCGCTTTCCTGGTCAAATTGGTTGTGCACAAAACTGCTACTAGTGTACTGTAAAACACGTTCATCTAATTCAAGATTAGGGTCAAACGGATGCAGGAGAATAACAAAACTTGCATTTGATGCTTTTTTATGGTGAATTTTGTCTATCATACACTACATTTGATTATTAGGGAGAGCTTTCAATCAGGGTAAGGTTGCTTCCCTTGTGACCCGTAGAGCATAGGTTTAATCAGTCACTTCACTTGTAAATGTTGCGAATATACACCACTGTTCATAAATAAAAATGTCTAATGGGCCAAACATGTGGTAATAATAACAATAAAGTTTATCATATAAAAATACTCTGCCCATTTTTTTCTCTCCAGACAATAATATAATTCACATTCTTCTTTCTCTATTTCTAAAAACTGAAGTCGCAGAGTCATTGAATACTACATGCATTAATGCATCCCACGAAAAGAGAAAAACAATGATGGCAATAGAGACGTCTCACTTACACAATGTAAAATAGATGTCACGAAATGCTTGCAAAGGACACAATTATTGATGTGTGATCTATTAGAAATTACTTCGGTAAAGCATTACAAGATCAAGAAAAATTAGAGCATGATATACTTGGTAGGCAATGTCACATGATGATCAGATTACTTGAGAAAACACAAGCACACATACGCATTTAGGAAGACAATTTCATAATGTATAAAAATATGCTACAAATGGTTGACAGAGGAATGGGAAACTACAACATTTAGAACAAACTTTACTTCAGGCTTTGTAAGCTTCAGCTTGTAGACAAATTATATTCATCAATGCAGCCATTTGAAAAGCTATTTCCAAATGCAGACAAATTATATTCATCCCGTTAATTTACCAGAGGATAAGAGCCTGGACAAGGTTAGGTTACTATTCTCTGCAATTATCCAATGAGATCGAATCATGGAAAACAGAAACATTCATGGTAAATAATAGCAAATAAAAAAATAAGAACAGGTTGTTATTGTATCCATGACAACTTCTACTCACTAAAAAATTACAAGAACTCACCTTAATAACAGTGCCATCACTCAAACTATACTTTCGGTAAGCAAGCAATACAAAGACCTTGAGAATTTACTAAACCATTTCTAAGTAACAAGATATTCCATAACTAAAATAGATAAATTTGAGTCATTAATACAAGCATCTGCTGCATTAGCACATCAGGTGGCAGATGCTTGATCCTTTTATTGCAGAATCATTTTCAGCTGCATGGAGAGAGCAACGGAACCGATGCCTAAAAGGCATATACCAACCAACCTATGTAGCATTAACTGCTTGAATATGAATGAAAAGGCAGCAGAGTGCACAAACAAATCAAACTAACAGTCAAACTGTGAATAACACAGCTACAAGTTTCTGTTACCTCTAAAAGTTGGTTTCACACAAGATCAATAAAGAAGAGGGGATAAAAGTTTCCTCTCAGGTGGGAAACACCTGAAATGAAATGAAGAAGTGATCAAATACTGAACGTTCTACTTGCCTTCCATGTTTTCCCTTTTATGGAAGCTGTGCTCCTCACTCCTCAGAGAGTTTATTTCCTTTTTTTTACGTTTAATCTCATCATAGAAAATGGGAAACAATATGTTAAATAAAGATAAAAGGGAGGAGCTACAGAACAATTGTCACTTTACAAAATAATACTATTAAATAAAAAATCCACTTCTATCACTATGAAAACCAACAACGAAGATATGTGGTATGTATGATATATCCATACACTATCAGCCTTCATTCCTTATGTATAGACAGTATACTAATTCTCTTACTTAAATCTGTTACAGTAAACAAGTATCAAGCAGATCACACTTTCACTAATAGCCAGCCAATATTCAATGTACAGAATGATTATGGTCATTTGTTATCTTCATTCAATAAAATATGTGTCAACATCATATTATAAATTAGTAAGATAGATTTGGACATTTGGTCATGATTCAGGAAAAAAAAGGAGAAGACATGTAATCCTTAATACAGAGTTAGATCTGGATCTCAATTTGCTCAATAATAACCCAAGTAAATAAAATAGTTTTTATCAAACTACAACAAAGCAAAACCTGAATACAAGAAACACTGATTTACAATGCAAGCATCCAACTACATCCCTGCTGTAGATCTACTCAGCATCTTTGATGGTTTTATCTACAACAATGTTCACTTTCTTGTACTCAAAATCTACAGGCTGCATTGCATACTCCTCCGGCACCACTGGTCGTTTATTACCAAAGATGGTCCACAAATAGAGCACAATGAATGCTGTCAATGCCCCACATCCGGCACCAAATATCATTGCAGCAAGAACCCTCAAAAGGCAATCACTCCTAGATTTCACTGCAGGAGTTTCAGTGTTCTTAGAAATGACCTTTGGATCCAGAGGCTCGGAATGCATCCAGTGTGGAAAGTGCCTCACAATAAAGCTCCATGAATAGAGAAAGGATGTTTGAGAAGTATTCCCTTGCAGTGTACTAAACCCTGCAAACATCTCTTCAGTACCCCAAACATTCGACAAGTCAATTGAATGCCAAAGCAATGGATCAGATGGCCTTGATTGACCGTAGTGATTCAATCTAACTTCTAACCGCTTTGAACTCGCTTCATAATCAATCCAAGCATGCAATTTTCCCTCACCTTTTAGACCCATCATGACAGATGAGGCATTGATTGTCTTAACAGGAACAGAACTACCAACATTAATGGACACAACACAACTACGAGAACTCCCATTCCTACCATCAACACTAAACTGAACACCAACAACCTTAAATTCCTTTTCCTTCAATCCAAAAGAAAACCCATATGAACTATTACCAAAAACCTCACCTTCAACACCACTTGGAACCATAACAAAAGCCAGGCTACCCTTCCCACTATCCAAGGACATTGAAAACCCAACGTAGGTTGAAAACGAGACCAATTCCCTTGCTCCACCATGAACAAGCTTGATGGGCTTCTTGTACATGACTCTCCCACCACTCCCAGAAAGAAGGACTTCAGCACCCCCATTCACAACTTTTGCATTGCCATAAAGCTCCACACTTGACTTGAACTTGGGGTCTTTCTCAAAATCTGTGAAAGAAAAGGAAGAAAGTGGATCAAAAGCTTGGGTTTTGAGGAAGAAGACGAGGAAGGTGAAGGCGGCGAAGCGGTGGGAAATGGAAAATGGTGCCATAATTGAAGTGGGCATGAGCTAAATCTCGAAGGGTGCGGTTCTAGAGTTGGTGGGTCGATCCCATTTGCATCAAAAGGGGATTTTGCTGTTTCTAGGGTTTGAGAAGGAAGAAGACGGAGGAAGAAAGTAAAGAATAATGGGTAAGTTGTTGGAGTTGGAGGTTGTGAAAATTAAATACGGTTTAACTGGTTCCTGCAACAGCATCCGCAGTGTGCACTTCACTTTCACTTTCTCTCAGTAGTAGGAGTAGCTGAAACTAGGGAATATAATAATAAATGCTCTTTTAACTTTTTCTATCAAATATTATCTATTTTTCTGAAAAAAATATAATACTTGCTTTCTTTACCAGAATTTTTATAATACTAGTTAACAAAGCTTAATGATTACAAAATTATTCAGTTTTGTTTTTAATATCTCGGTGCCTTTTTCTCTGCAATAAATGGTGTTTCTCCTCGGAGACAAGCGTTTCTTAGATTAGAGAGGAAAATAGTTTTAGGAAGTGAATTTTTTTTTTCAACAAATCCATATATTAACATTTTTGTTTTGGTACCAACTATAATTTTTAAGGAAAAAGTTATGATTATTCATCTTTGTAACTTCCATTCTCTGAATTGATTATTCAGTTTTTGTAAAGGAAAAACAAAACACAATAGTTCTTCTGCACCAATAGTAACACTCATTTTCCAAATTAAAAAAAAAATGCTAATTCTTTTGAATAGGAAAGACGAAGAAGAAGATAATAGTTGACACTAGTACCTATCAAGTCCGAATTAAAAAAAAAAAAGATTACTCGGAGAAATTAAGAAGAAAGGGTGTTTGAGAGTTGAACATAAATTGATTCACATGATTCGAAGGATCCATGTCACGCGTGATGTCCTTTTCAGTACCGAAGTAGATGTTGTAGGCACTTCTCTTACATCTTTAAACCAACCACAATAAAAATTGTGATTTTATTCTGCATTCATTGTACTTTTCATAATTTAAGGATCTTACGAATAAAATTTTATTTTATTTTTTTTATATTTTAATTGAGAGAATAGTTTATTCTTAAAATGTCGTGATTTTGGAAATTTTTTTAATCCATCATTAGATTATCACAACTTGACAAGGTACCCGAGTTATTATGACTTAATTACATTTTTTTTTTTTACCAAATGTTATAAGAAAAACAAAAGTCTAGATAAGACACATCAACATTTATTATAAAAAGAAAGGGAAGTCTGAATAAATATTACTCTCAAGATTAGTTTTATAAATATATATTAGACAGATAAATAAATTAGTAAAATTTAAATTCAGGAAAAACAGTGTGAACTCTCTCAATTACATACTACAAAATTAATTCATGTGGAAATAATTAAGTTTCAAAATTACTCAATCTAATTCACACTGGTAATTTTATTATAAGTTGGCCTAAATTGATTTTTTTTATCAAGAAATCCTGTAATGACTTATCACGTGTTGGTTATTTTCATGTAAATATATTTTATTTTCATAATTTGTATTGTTCTATAATCAAAGTAGATTAATTCGATCTACATATTTCACTAAATATTAATTATAATTAAAAAGGTAAATATTATAAATATAAAAGTAAAAATAAAAGTATTAATTATATAATTAGATAAATAAATTAAAAAATAAAATGTTAATATATATAATAATTAAAAATAATAAAGGATTATAGTAAAAGAAGTAATGGAAAAAAATTAAAAACTTGGTGATGGTGACTTACATGTAAATTCACTTTCACCAAAAATCAAATTTATTTAATTTAAAAATAAGTAATTTAGATTTCATTTTTTATATATTTTAAAAATTTATATTTTCTTCTAACTAAACCGACAAAAGTTGATAAATATAAGTGACATTTGATAATTTATTTTGTTTTCTTGACCCAAATATACCAAAAGAGAAATTCTTCCAACATACATAAAAAGAAACTTTAAAATAAAATAACATCAATAATAATTTATTGAAAATGAAAACGTTGCCATTAAAATTTTATTAATTTGGCAAACAAATTTAGAATATTCCAGAATTACATCATATTAATATTAGCATAAATTTAACATAAATGAATTTAGGAATGGTCATATGTTAACCTATTTTATAGTACCATAGTATATGTTGAATAAACTCTCTTCACAAATACTTCAAGAATAAAAATTTGTGAGAATGAAACATGGACCAACTCATGCTTTATTTTTGTTACACTTTTTTTTTTCTTTTAGTGTTTTAATATTTGACGTTTTCAAATGGAAAAAGACCAAATTGATGTAATTCTTTTCTGTATTTATGGAAGTAGTGAAAAAATCTTTTTATCAAATTGATAAATCCTGACACATGTCACAAAGACACAAAACGCGATTTCAGTATGGAGTTACATCGTGTTACTATAATACGATTTTGATTCAATATTAATAATAATATTGAAATTGTGCACACATATTATCATAACTGTTGTGTTTTTTTATGATCCTTGAGTAGAATAAATTAAAATAAGTTCATGTTATTATCTTTTTATTCTTTTTTGAATTTGTTATTTGATAATTTAATTTATCTTTTAATTTTTATTTATTTATTTATAATTATTTTAATGTTAATAGGTTACAACTTAATTTCATTCTTAGTATTTTGATTTTCTTTAATTATTGTAAATGTTGAGAGAGATATAACTTAATTTCATTTTCAATTTTTTTTAATTATTTTAAAGGTTAGAGGTTACAAATTAATTTCATTTTTAGTTTTTTTAATTATTTTAAATCTTAGGAGTTACTTCTTAATTTCATTTATCAGGTTTTTAATTTTTTTTTAATTATTTTAAACGTTATGAGAGTTACGACTTAAATGTTTTTTTTATAAAAGAATGTTTTAAAAGCCACTTTATCTTTTATTCCGAAAACATGTCAAACTTTTTACGCATTTCACAAAACTATTAAAATATATAAAATAATATTATATGCAACAACAAACTTTATTAATAACTTTTAGATATTATATAAATAATCCGTAAACATAAATAATATAATGTATATTTGCTTTTTATATTTAACATACTTTAATTGAAATCGTGCGAAGTACAACAATTTTAGTTTTGTTTTCAATACTAAATTAGTTAGAAGTGAGCACGATTTTGCCAATTACAAATAAATCATGCTATATTAATATAATTTCAAAGGTACTGGTTCTCTAAAATCTAATAATCAGAGTACTGAGATGAGAGTACATTTTCTTTCTGATTTTGTTTATTGAAATAGTTGTTAAAAAATAAAGTTGATTTTTTATTTTTTACATTATTCTAGAGTTGTTTATAATTAATAAGATAGTTAGGACAATTCTATAATAAAAAGGTAGTTGGAAAGTCTATAATTAATCATTTTCTTGAATCATTCTCCTTTATTTTTTAGGTTATTCTTCCACCCTTTGAGTGTTCGATCTTGGACAAGTATACTTTTTTAATTTTCTGCTATTCTTTTACATTTTACATCAGAGCCATAAGGGCTCTAGTATCGTGTGTCAAGATCCCTTGGTGAAAAAATAAACCGGTACCCCAAAAATGGATTCAAGTGGTCGTAGCGGACTTGGTATTGAGGTATTAAATACAAGGTATGGAGGACTTGTATGGAGTCTTACCTCGTTGGTGAAGATTTGTGGGATGTTGTTGACGGGAATAATACAACTTCTTCCACAGATGAGTAAGGAAATGTTGATGCATTCAAAAAATGAAAGCAGTTGAATGCAAAGGCGGAGTTCGTGTTGAAGCGGTCGAATTCTCACGGCTTGTTCGATCACATCATGCGGTACAATTTAGCCCATGAAATTTGGCAGACTCTTGACACACTCTTCAAACAAAAAAGATGAAGCACGACCTCAAATCTTGGAGAATGAGCTTGCCAACACCATGCAGAGTAATCTTTCTATTTCTAATTATTTTCTTAAAATAAAAATCTTTGTTTAGAGATTTCTTTGTTAAATCCAGAAGAAGCAATTTTCGAAGCTCGAATAAGGGGAATTATTATTTGAGGATTAAAGACGGAGTACATTCTGTATGTCACATCGATACAAGGATGGGTTCAAAAACCATCCTTGGAGGAGTTCAAAAATTTGCTATCCTCTCAAGAGTCACTAGCAAAGCAAATGACTAGTGTCTTAATAAAAGAAGGAGAAGAAAGTGCTCTCATGGCTAGGAAGAAGTCTTTCAAGAGTAAAGAAAGTCAAGATAACCTGGCCTCTCGTCCACACAACCAAAGCAACTCGAGCCCGAGTGGAATTAGTGGTGAGTCTTCTAAGAAGATTTTCAAATGTTATCGGTGTGGCAAAATTGGGCATATCAAAAGGTTTTGCCGAGCTAAATTACAAAAGAGTAATGTAGCTGATAAGATTGTGGAGGAAGAAGACTGGGGGAAGTGCTTTGTGGCGGAAACAAAATATGTTGATGCCTTGGCTTCTATCAACTTTGAAAATGACTGGATAGTTGATTCTAGTTGTGGTCATCATCTAAGGGAAGATCAATCCAAGTTTTCTAGCCCCCGAAAGTATGATAGGAATGAAGCCAAATTCACGGCCAATATTGTAATGGTGGCTGTACCGACACCGGCCATAAAACCAATGTCTCCAACGACTTCCGACGATGAACAAATACTATCCTCGAACTCATCTCTAATTGTTAAAAATAATAATTCAATGCAACACACAAGGAGTTGCACCATTGCACCCGAGTTGTTAGAGAAAATTGAACGACTTAGAAAAGAGAAAAAGGGAACTGAATCACGACATGAGTCAGTTGAAGAGTTTGTGCAATAACATACTCACTTTGATGACCAATTACGGTTCTGGTTTTAGCCGTCAGTAGTTAGAATCATTTGCTAGTGATGTGAGTGTGTCGGTGCTAGAAGGGAAGGCTTTGAAACTTTTGCTTGCGAAGTATGTTTCTTCGGTTGATGACACCGTGCATATTGATGGTGGTGTTGGCTTCTTGCCATGTACGATGGTGAATGTTGCGGAGGTAGAGGTCCCCAAGTTGTTTGGGGTTTCTATTGGGTTGAAACGGTGTAGGACAGAGTGTAGAGCAGAATTGAAGGGAGATCAAATGCAAATACGAGCACAAACACAGACACATACACAATTGTCCCAAGAACTAGATGGAAGTCTAGTATTTCACGCAAGAACCAAATATATTGAGATCAAGCATGACTTTATTAGAGAAAAAGGTTCTTGACAACACCATCGACGCATTGGAAGTGCAAAGTGAGGACAATATTGCTGACATTTTCACAAAGTCGCTTTCCAAGACTTCTTCCATTAGAGACTCAGAATAATATCCAAAAAATCACTTTAGGGGGTGTTGAAAATAAATTTAATTTTTTTTTTTACAATATTCTAGAGTTGTCTATAATTAATTAGGTAGTTAGGTCAATTCCTAATAGTCTAGAGACGTCTAAAGTTAATAGGGTAGTTAGGAAGTCTACAATTAATAGAATAGAGTAGTTGGGAATGTTCAAATTAATTAAGAGTCTAGAATGTTCCTGAGTATTATAAATAAAGCTAGTCATTTGTCATTTGTATCAAGCCATTTTAAAAAGTAAAGTCCTCTAAAGTTTCTTTCCTTTTCCCTTGAATCATTCTCCTTTATTTTTTAGGTTATTCTTCTTTGGTTGTATTCTTCAACCCTTTGAGTGTTCGATCTTGGGCCAGCAGACTTTCTTTATTTTCTATTGTTCTTTTACATTTTACAATAGTTTCTTTGTTGTACGATTTTGATTAAATAAACATCCACTTAATAAATAATGTCATTGTTATATTATCTCACCCCTAAAAATCGTGTCATTGTAGGCACAATTTATCTATTTTGATAACTAATTTTTGTTTACCCATTTCTGTAAATACATAATCAAATTGCACCATTTTGATACTTTTATCGTTTTCAAATATAATAATTTTTTATTGTACTATGTGATGAATTGTTTTTTTATTATATTTTAAAGTTGAAAAATACTTAAATTACATTATCCATATTTTGTTACATCAAGGTGTGCTTAATAGTAATTTTAAAAAGTATTTTTTTTAATTATGATGATTTTATATGAAAATGTTTTTTATATTATTATAATAGTTTAGGTATTTTTAATGTAATTATTTGTTGAGATCACATATGGTTTTATATACATTTAGATGATCTAGCTCCTATGTAACCTATTTTAAGAGAGTTTTGATGATAACAAACATTTAGACAAGCTAATTTTATATATACATGTTTTACTTATATGAATATTTTAATGTGTTTTATGTAAGCTTTAGTTATTTAGTTCAATTATCCTTTTTATTAGACACATTTTCTTCTAATCTCTTTATGAAGTGCATCATCAACATACAAAGAAAAGTGTCAGATGAAACACATCAACCTTAGACAAAGTTTTCAGTTCATCTGAATAAGTATTTCCTTTGTCCTTCTTAAAGCTCAAATGATCTAATTGTAGTCATATTTATGCTTAATTATATTTGTTTAAAATTAAACTGCATAATCAAAGTTGTAATCACAAAATATTTTGATAGAGTTAAATGAAGTTATATTGAAAAATGAGAAACACACAAATGCATTGTAAGAAGCAAAATTGGAAAGAGTTTTCATATAAAGTACATACCTTCTCAATGTTCATGTTAAAAACTCAAAAAGAACAAGATTGAAACTCAATACATTTTAATCTAACATTTATTAAATCTTATAATGTTATATTTGTTATGTGTTTAAATTGTTTCCTTTTCAAAGAAAAGACAGAAACTCGTTAAAATCAAGACTTTCGATATCAAGTAAGTAAATGAATTTCAAAGAATAAAATGCAAGATCAATGTAGCTGACAATGTTATCATATCTTAACTTTTTTTTTTTGAAGCAATAATCATATTTGAAGATCTATAAAAAGTCACCAAGATGAAGACAAAAAACACAACAAGATACAAAAAGAAAATATAAGTTCTTTACAACCTTCTATTGGTCACTAGGTGAACAAAAATAATTATAATCCTTTACTTTATGAAGTTATCCAATGAGTTTAATATGTTATCCCTTTGAAAATTATTTCTTTTGCTATTTTGTGAGATCTTAGTCTTACACATAAATTAAGATAGTATAACCGAAGTGGTTTGTTATTAGTATAATCATGAGTGGTTTGTATATTGAGATAAATAGAAATGATCTATGTATTCATGTAATTATTTATTTGATTAGTGAAACCTCTTAAACAATTGTCTTAATGGAGAATTAGATGTATCTTGTAAGTTTTGAAAAATCAATATAAATATGGATTATGTTGTTTTTGAGTTGCTTATAGTCTAATTTTTTGTGATAAAAGTTTAAAGGTTCTATCAATCCATTTCTAGAACAGGTTGTGCTAACATATTTAAATATAAAAGTTATTTTTTTTATCAATGAAAAATAAAAATTAAACTAAATATAAGAAACTTATATTAAATAATTATAAAGTACTTTTTTTTATCTATTTCCATGAAAATCATAAAATCTTTAAAATATAATAAATATTGGAAACACAATTAAATTTTAATATAAAAAATAAAGGAAGTATGGAGTAAATAATTTTCTCCCAAAATTAAGGTTAATTTTATAAATACACATTAAATAAATATATAAACATAATTAATGATTGAAAATTGAGACGGGCCATTGAAAAGTTAAGAATTAACATTTCTAATCATCAAATAAATTGTAAACTTTTAAATTGAACTAATTTCCAAATTTTAAATCATAGTTTTAATTTTCAAGGATAAATTTCTTTTAGTTTTAGCATTTGGGCTAAGGCTAGATTGGCTTAATTTTTGAAAAAAAAATTGATAAGATTTTACTTTACTTTATTTGAATTATTTTAATTCTAATAAGGTTGCTTTGATAAAAAAAAAAATAAGTTTCATTAATTTGAATCATCAATTTGAAAAATGAAAATTTATAAATTTAATAATCGACCTTCATCATCAATAATAAATAAAAAAGATAAAATTTTATATCGATTTGTCTTCTTTTTATATTAATATATTCATATACAAAAGTAAGAAAATATGGGTAAACAATTTTCTCTAAAAAATTAAGAGTACTTTTATAAATATATTTAAATATACAAATAAATAAGTAAACATAAAAATATTAAACAGCAATATTGATAAATAATTCATAATTAAAAGAATGGGAATGTAACATTGACAAGTTAATAATTAATATTTATTCCAATTCAAATATTTTTTTTTTAAATTGAGATCGTTTTCCAAATTTTAAAATTTAAATAACGTTTCCATTTTCTAGAATGCATGTATCTTACTTCTCTTACTTCTAAAACGTTTGTCAATATTCAATATGTGTATTTCTAAGTAATACATGCTATTAAATATGATATTATATTGTCAATGTCAAGATATTTAAAGGGTTATAATAGATTTTGCCTAAATAGGTTTGAATTGGTATGGTTTAAGTCTTAATAAACAATTATTACTTAATGTGTTTGATTAAGGTTCTATTTATATTTAAATTTATTCTTTATTGTTTTAAATTCCTAACATTTATTTATTAATGTTTTTTTTATCAATTTGATCATGTAGGTCTAAGATCAATTGGATTTTATGCATCACACCAACCTTTCAAACTTTGTGTATTAGAGTTTTGAAAGAAAAATTGTCATTTCAAGTCTTATGTGATTGATATATCCTTGATTACTTATTTTTCACTAATATGAGACTAGAGAGATATAGTTTAGAAAAGTCTGTGATTTTTTGACAAGATGTGGATGATTGAGACATTTCTTTTTAAGAAGTGTGTTTGATGTTTAGTAGTTAGATTTAGATCCATCTTACGCCACTTAACAATGGTTTATGACGTTTGGATTGATACTATTCATTAACTATAAATAATAAGTGGTGACTCATTTTCATGAAACTAAGTTAGGCAAAAATAACTCTAAATATACATAAGTAATTTTATTAAAATTAATTAATAAATTAAAAAAAAATTATTCATTGGCAAGAGTAATTAAATATAATTAGTCAATAAATTCTTTTGATAATAATTAGGTAAAAAATTTACCACTCAATATATATATATATATATATATATATATATATATATAATCAATCACATATAATATTTTATTGTAATTTACTTCTTTGCAAATAAAAGTTTTAAGGGTCAATTAGAATTCAATTAATCACTATCATAATATATTAAAATTCAGTTTTGTAAAAATTTTACATAAATTATTTTTAATTTATAAAATTTTATAATTGCATTTTATTGCAATTACACTATGTAAATTATACCCGCTACATCTAAAATGTTTAAACTCTCACTCAGTGGTTCTCCTACTTGACAATACCTAACAAATCCCCTACCTAAACCATTTTTAATCCTAACACATCATCTAAAATCAATAAAATTTCGTGCAATCTCCTTAACTCACTAAAAAAACCTCATAATTGTATTTAATCAGATATGTCTCAATCACAAAATTAGATTAATAAGACATGTGTACTTACTTTCTAAAGTATAAAAAATCACAATTTAAGTAATATAATTTACCAGAGATTCCTATATCGTTACATGACTGTAATAGGAGATAATAGTTATATAAATACACACAAAAAGTCAATACAATATAATTTCTAAAAATACCAAAAAAATATAACTTCTAAATCAATATAATTTCTTGATAGATAAGTCAAGATAGTTCTTAAAAGAGTACATAACTCTACCATCAGATTCGAAGTAAATTAACTATGATCTTTATATAATATGTAAAAAAAATAAAAATACAATGATCTGTATGATTCCATGAAGAATATGACCATCAGAAAAATTATTCGGTACAGAAATAATTTCAGTAAAGTTAAAAAATTTGTAAGATTATGTGACATGCACTTTCAGTATCAATACTTTGTCTTTCTTTTTTTCATGACAAGTATCTATACTTGTCTTCTCCTCAAAGCGATAACCACCTTTTCTTTCAGAAAGGATAATTCTTCTTTTTCATATGGCAACGTTGAAAAAGTTGTGCGTGGGTGACAAGTGGCAAATGCTACAGCATGTGGAGTCAGAATTCCTACTTTATATGCAAAAGGGGACCATACACAACCAATTTATTCACATATTATATACTAAACTTTATATAAATACTGTTGATATAATTCAAGTCTTTACACAGATATTTCAATTTGATTAAAGAATCACGTGGAAGAAAAATTTACTGCTCATAAGTTATAATTTACTCAAACTCATAAAAAAGTATAAGTGTAAAGAACTAAACTGATAAAAAAATTAAAAGCTGATTTCAATGGTAATTGATTTTCTTTTTTTTAAATTAGAGCAGTTTGATTTGTGATTTGAATTTTAAAAATCAAAACTGAACCATAATATGCTAATAATTCTTTTTTATTATTAGTATATAACAATAGTATATTATATATTTTAATTTAAATATTTTTGTAAAATTTTTTAACCCACTTCACACATTTGATTTATGAATTTATTGATTCTTTTTTATTGTCAATGTTGTTAACTCTTCTTGAAGATAATGCCATCAATTCCCCACTTTTGCTTGACTTGCTTGACCTATTATTATAATTCATGTTCTTTAAATTAATATTAAATTTTTGTTTCATATTTACAAACATATAATTTTAATTTTAAAAATAAAAAAAGAGTAAATACTTATAAAAAATAAAATTAGAAATTAAAAACTGTAAAAACTGATCTAAATCAAACTGCAAAGATTAGTTTGATTTGATTTGATTTCTCTCTTTCAAATTAAATCACAAATATCTTTTATGTTTTTTATTTAAATATATTTTTAACCAAAAATTGAACCACGAACATCGTAAAAGAAGTTTGTAGTATTTATTCCAAAATCTGACACATCATGGTAAGCGTAATTACTTTTTTTAATCACAATTTTTCACATAAAAAAGTTAATGTAAAATCTTATTAGAAATATCAAGTCAAGTATCATTACAGACCAACAATTTGTTGGTAGATAGCAAGTCAATTTAGATAAATAAGTATTTTTTAAATTACTTATTTTGTAGTTACTTTATTGAAAGCCTTTTTTAAAACATAAATATAAACAAAGTGATCCAATACTAAGAGTAGTATTATGTGTAGATAATACTAATAATTGTAAATCGAAGGAAAAAAAAAAAAAAAAGAGAAAAATAAAAGAAATGAGCGTAACGAACGGAGAGAGGGGGATAAAAAAAAAAAACAAAGAAAGAAAAAAGGACA
>Ga0099825_1000236_pt1 | contig 50820 bp, 21 predicted proteins | sample SiratroredBW_FD_76838 | JGI IMG/M metagenome (GOLD analysis project Ga0099825, IMG submission 76838) | Root nodule microbial communities of legume samples collected from California, USA - Siratro red BW | ecosystem: Host-associated > Plants > Roots > Nodule | place: USA: California | collected...
AAAATATATATATAATATTAATTAAATATAAAAAAAATATATATATATATATGTTTTTTTTTATATATATATATATATATATATATATATATATATATATATATATATATATATATGTATATATATATATATATGTATATATACAATAATAATAATAATAAATTTAAAAATATGATAAGATGGGTCGAAGTTTCTAGCCTCTCTAATGAACAGGAGTTAACTTTTTCTATTTCGTCTTTTTTGAGTTAACAACGAACGAATCAAAATAGGACGTACGACCTGATTTGTTACTCTTATAATTTTTTATTTAATTATCATTAATTATTATTTTTGTTATTATATATTTATTATAATACAATAATTAAAAATAGTATAATGGAACTTTATAAGTATTTTATTAAAATTAAAAAAATATTACATTTTTTCACAACCGTCTTAAATGAGATTTGAGAAAGTAACATATATAGAATAATAAATAGAATTAATTAAGTATAATTGAGTATTTCTTTTCAATTGAATCTAAGATAAGAATTAATTTTGTTTTATTAAATATTTTTTTTATGTTTTTTAATTAAGTTTATATAGTTAATTTTATTGTAAGTTGGGATGAATCTTTGGTCATGTGTTTCTATGTGAAAAAAAAATAGTTTAATTAAGTTTTAAATATTGTAAATTTGAGTATTTTTAATTAAATCTTTATATAAAATTTTGTTTTATTAAGTGTCTAAAATTACTATATTTTTCAATTTTTTACTTTCAATTGAGTCGTGTAGCACTTTGATTTTGTAGTCTCGGGCATATTACCATAAATTAGAATAATAAAATAATTGAATTTCTAAAACTCAAATTATTCTTATAAAAACGACAACGTTTCATTTTATAAATTAAATACTAACATAAAAAAACAAATCAATTATATGAAGACACAAAACTAGTCATTTGGTAAAAATAAGATTTTATTTTATTTTTATTGTTCAAGTTTATAATGTTGTGTTTGGAAGTGCAAAATCAAACAATCATATCATTTCAGTTGACTACAAAAAACTCAATTAAAAAATATAAAAATTTTGAATACTAGAGTAATTGTTTTAATAAAAGATCAATTAAAAATAATCAATTATCACAGACTTAAAACTTAATCAAGTCAATTTTTATATGAAAACACGTAAATATTTAAAACAATAACTTATTAAAAAAATATAAAAATCTTTAATATTCAATCAAATAATTTTTTTAATAAAGATTCAATTAAAAATATTTAAATCCATGAACAATTTAAAACGTAATTAATTCTAATAAATAAAAAATATTAATATTTATTGAATTTGCTACCTTTATTATGAGGAATATTGAGTTTTAACTAAATTTTAACTTTCTAAACATCATAATTTTTTTCAAATTTCACAATGTACTTAGTAATTACCAGTATGATACTTGTTTCGTAGTAAAAAAACAGTTAAACAAATAGAATTATAAATGTAATTACATAGTACCGCAGTGCAGCACGAGACCTTTGTTCTCATTTATAATATATTAATAAAATAGAAGTTCCAAATATTAATTAATATTCTAATAATAGATAACCTAAGTCTAAACTAAACTAAACTATAAGTCCCTCAAATGGGTACATCTATTATTAATCAACACATATAATTTATGAGCTTTTTGGATGCAATGTGGCTCCACAATGTTGAAAAATATTAAAGGGGTTGTTCAAAGTGATAGAAAGCATAAAGTAAAAAGTAGTGTCTAAAATATTCTTGAGTGTAACTACCAATCTCTTAAAAAATTAGATTAACATATATGCTAACAAATTTGAGGTTTAATTCCCTTAAAAACTCGGATTAATATATATACTAGCTATTAACTATATGAAAAGTAAATAATGTTCTTACTTGAACTGTGGAATATTAAATTAATAATAAAAAATTATTATTTATAATCTAAAATATTTTTTATTACTTCATTTTAGTATCCCAGACTTAAAAGTTTATTATTTATAAGAAAACTTTTATTGAATCTCTTTTCAAATTTCAAACAAGTCATGTCATTCATAAGGTATTCATAAAGCTCATACATTCCCCTTTCACATATAGAAACACTAACCTTTTGTACTGAATATTTATGTTTATTCATCTTTTTAGTTTAAATCTAAAAAATATCATTTATTCACAATAATAACTTTATGTTATTAAATAATTACATAAACAATAATAATAATAATAAACTTGTAATATTATTAAAATAACTCAATAACTTCAAAATAATAATCAAGTCATATTTTCAAAAAATATTTTATTACAGTTTAAGTTGTCAAATAAAATTAATAAATTTAGTAAGATTAATAATTAAAAAAATACTCTTGCATTTATTTATAATTTTTTAAGGTTCTTTTGAAAAAAAAAATGTAATGAATTTGTTGACTTTAATAAAATAGTTATTTGATTTTCTATTCTATTTTTTAAGTTTTTTATATTACACTAAATATTGTCTTGAGTATTTTATTAGGTGAATGATAATGATCAAGGTGAAAAAGACAAAGTTTAATTAATATTGTCTTCTAACTTTGAAAAATTTGAAAAAAAACTAAAAATATAGTTAATTTATGATTTTATGAAATTTCAATTATCTAAGAAAAGGCTTAAATATAGCAATTAATTTAACACGTGATTGTAGCGGTAACACATTAATCACCCGTTCAACATTATTTTTTTTATATCAAACACTTCCTTTTACAAACTATAATCATTATCAACATCTATTTCGTTACTATATTTTTCTTTCAGATATAAAAATAATAATTTCCTTACTTTACATTATTTATAGTTATAGTTTCTAATTCCATATCTATAAACACAAAATCCTTTATAAATTAATATTAATTTCATTACTAAATATTACATGAGCAACGCTTAATTGATTTTCTCATATGGTTATATCTGTCAGCAATAGTTCTAATTTTTTACCATTAATTATCTTTATTTTAGTATATTTGACTTCTGTTTGTATTAATAACAACTTTTCCATTATTATGAATTGACTAATATGGCATATTATTAAGAACTAACTACCTAACTCAGAAGTTGTATATCTAGTTAATTGGTTAAGGCATGAAAAATGGTAATGAAGAAAAGGTGAAATAACAAAAATACACAATAAAATTGTAATTATATATCACTTTTTCCTTCTTCAATTGTCTCTTATCATGTACACCCAAACATAGTTTATGTTAAATAAATCTTTATCTGTTACAATTTTTTTTTCATATTATAACACATACTAATTTCATTTGCATTACTATGTATGATTTTTTAATATACTTTACCATGTTATGTTGCTAAATTAACTTTGTTACTTAATATCATTTATACAAGAACTAACATCCCAAACATTTTTAAACACAAATTTTTCATTTTGATATTTATATAAAATTACTAAAAGGCTACGTATCTTTTCAAAAATCCAAAAGAGTATTCAACTTGAATTATTTTTGTATTAGACATCTCAAAAAAAAAATAGATATTGAATATGTTATATATTTTACTTTTTAAATAGTAATTTTTAGTTTTAACATTTTTAAAAATTGAATAAAATTATATATTATTTCAAAAAAATTCTAAAGACTAATTAACCAAAATTATTTAATTACTTTAGTAACGGACACGTGACCCTAAAGTTAGTTGTATAACTCTGACAGTCTCTGGCTCTCCGACCACTTTTTTTTTGTTTGGCGTGAAAGTTTAACTATATGCTTACTTTCTTTATTTTACATGGAAACTATACAAAAGACAGAGACTTTTTTAAGATAATTTATTTGTTAATATTTATTGAAAATTATAAAATAAAATATGATTAAATAAATAATACTATAATCAGTATTTTGTAATGTTAATAAATTTTAATCAATAAACATGTGTTTCTGACACTTTTGTATAGATTTAAAATATCTGGAGGCAAAACTTACACGTGGCTTGAATATCAGCCCCTCTTGTTCATTTTGACAATCTTGAAGTAGTTTTCTAAGGTTTTTTTGGAAGTTGATATAAGGGAATAAATTTGAAAGAATTTGACTAAATTAATGAATGATAGGATTGTTTGGATTAATAGATAAATAGTAAGATTTAAAAGGAATATTAGTGAAAGTTTGAGAATGATTTAATATATATTATAGATTTTTTATTTTTTTAATTGATATATTCATAAAATTACTAATTGACTTTTGTGGAAAAGGATATTTTATAATTTTTAATTCACTTATAAAAATTGTTTCATAATTTTTTATTTCATCTCTTTAAATATTTTCACATAAAAAGATCTCATTCTTCAAATTCTCTCAAATTAATGCAACCAAATATGTTTCATTCACAACAATTTATCTTCTTAGAATAGTATATTCACATAAATTGATTAAAACAAAGGTAACACAAGTAAGAAATAAAAATTTAAAGAAACTAAATGTAAAAATATTTTTATAGATTAATTTATATATAAGATAATTTTATTTTATAAAGAAATTAATTTTATATTTTCTTTCTACTTTTTCTTAAAATTAAAAAAAAAAATTCCAAAATGCTAATAATTATGTTTTGAATAATAAAATTGAAAGTAAATATCATTCTATATATATATATATATATATATATATATATTCTCTTAAAATTATAAATAGGAAATGTTTTAGTCTTTTTATTCCTGACTAGAAGAAATGAAAAAAAGAAAAGAAAAAAGAAACGGGATAAAGCAGAGCCTTTCTGCGCTGATGTGAGAAAAATGATGTACAGAATTACATGATGATTACGTTATTAAAATAGTATATATTTTTATTTTTTTATATATTGGGACTCCATAATTTATGGATACCATTTCTTATTATAATATTAATAATTAAAAATAATAAATAAAACTAATAATAATAATAATTATTTTCATCCATCTCTTTACAACCAAACATTTTCTCTTTTCACTAATAAAAAGTTTATAAATTTATAATGGATTATTTAGCGTTTTTTTTATATGTTTACAATAACCTATAACTTAACTATAATTAAAATTTACATTCAATTATTTACCCTGTTTACGTTTTCAATGTATTTTTTTAAAAGAAATTAGATAAAATTGTTATTAATTTATATTTTTCATGACTTTGTTTACTTTTATATTTTCATTAATGTAAAAATTAAAAAACATATTTGATAACTGTATATAAAACGGCCCAAATATCCAAGTGTTAAAAGTTAGACAGTGACATAACGAATAGTGAGTATTATTAATAAATATTTATATTAAAGTTAAAAAAATTTAAAATTTTAAAATAGACCCTTTTTGTTTTTTCATTGGAATTCAAGTTATGAATTAAGATTTATAAAAATAATTTTTAATTATATCAGTTTGTATTTATGTCAATTATAGAATCAACATGGAAGATTTATTTTAAGTATCATAAAAAATCTCTACAATAGTAGTGTATTTTTTTGTATATCAGCACAATAATATTGTGTAATCCTACATTGTTAACTTACAACATGACTTATTTTATTAAATTGTTGTTATTGATACCACACATTTATTTTACTAAAAAATTTCATAACAAAACCTGGGTACATTTGCTACGTTTAATGATATTGTATATCTAGTATTCACATATAGGAAAATAATTTAGGAACGTTATTCATTATAACGATTTTTTCTGAAAATTAATGCCCAACAATATTTTTTTGAAATTTATAACTAACATGGAAAAAAGGTCATATTCAGTAAAATTATATTTCAAAACTCATTAAATAAATTCAATATATATGAAAAAATTCGCAACAAAAAGATTTCATAATTTTCTAGTATAACTATATTGAATAAGTTTAGTCATAGGTGTTATAAGGTTGGGTCAAAAGATTTTTGTTCACATGTTTTTCTCATTTCTACAAGCAAACAAGGAGACAAAAAGTAAAAGAAGTAAGTGCATGGAAAATGGTACTTTATATACTTGAAAAAAGGACTTACTATTGACTCGTGATAATGGAAGGCACATGCATTGTTCATCAATTTATTATTGCATGAGACATATATTAGCATAATTTAATAACATTTTTATTCTTATAATACTTCAAGAATTCATTCGAACAACTGAAACCAGAGAGATCAAAATAATATAATTACGAATGTTGAAGAACAAAAAGTGTAATTAAGTATTTTTTAAAATATTTAAGTTTAAAATTTCATATTAAATCATTTTAAATGATGTTATATTACCAAAACCATTAAAAATAAAATAATGTATCGATCCCATCTTTCTTCCACTACATTATGTTTTTTTTTTTCTAATTCTCTCAATGTAAACTTATCAACCCATCCGGCTAAATTTGATTAGTTTGATTTTAGTTTTCAACAAAATCAACGTAATTCATTATGGTATCTTGTGTAATTCCTAAAACTAAGTACAAATAAATTTTAAATAAATAAAAATACAAAATTTATAAACAAGATAGATAAACATTTTGTTCAAAATTGTTGAACTTTATAGTGAAAACTTCATATTCTAAGGATATCTAATACATTATACACGTACTTATTAGTATAGTTGGATTATTACATAAATAATATACTTACAATCATAATAAAAAGTTAACAAAATTTAAAAAAATTACAATAAAGAAAAATGTGTAAATTGAAACATTTATAAAACAAATAGTATGTATTTATGTATACTATAGTATAATAAATATTTATACTAAAGTTAAAAAGAATTTAAAAATTTAAAATAGTCCCTTTTTGTTTTTTTATTGGAATTGAAGTTATGAATTAAGATTTATAAAAACAATTTTCAAACGTGAAAAACAAGATTTAATATTATTTTATGATAATTTTTTCAATTTGATTTCACTGTTTTAAAGATTTTTGTTGGTGAAAACAATAAATAACCAAAATATATATTATTGTAACATCCCTACCGTCACTTTGATACAAAACATTAAATTGATTCATATTTAAATAAAATAAATCAAATTCAAAATATTTAAAATAATGAGATAAAATTTGAAAAAATATATATGATAACGTAATAATAAAAATAATTAACTCTTAATTACATAGCTTAAAGTTGTGCTTACTTCCATACATGAATTGTTCACATATATGCAGGTTTGGTTTCTCTTTATTTGTGTTGATTTGCTGAGAGAGATGTAAGGAAAGAAAGAAGAAAGTGGTAACCCTTCCACGAACAGATGAAATAAGAAGAAAGAGAGGTGGCAAAAAGTTAATTTTCCTACCTTACAGAGCCAACAAAATTTTTTAACTTGCAATTCTTAAATTAGTGTAATAAACATCTAATTTTGGAAGTTGAACTGAATATCTTTGAATTGAAACTAGAATTAAAAGAATTTGATCTAATCACTTTAATTGGAAATTAATTAATTATGCAAATTATTTGCATTTAACTGTATTGATGGATACAGTCAGAAAACACCAAAAATGCTGAGGCAAAATCTTAGCATGATTCATGTAAAATAAATGAAATCAAAAGAAACAAATCCTTTAGTTATTCTCTTTTTTTTTTTTCCTCTCCCTCCAAATCCAAAGAAAGAGATGTTGAATAAAATAGTTGCATGCATCATTTGATTTGATATGTTATTGGTGAAAGAGAAATGTACCAGTGAAATGTTGACAGAATCATATGCAGAAAATGATTGGTGTGTTAGAATTTATGAGGGAGGAATTCTAAACCAAGTTACAAACTTGCCTGCAGTTGAAAGGTCAAACAGTAAACATTTCATGGTCCAAAACTTTGAGTTATACTATAAAATCTGTAACAGTATATGCTTTGACTTGGTTTTAAATCTGCATAATGCTTAGGCCACACTCAAATTTAACTTACAAAACCTTGTTTTTGAGATGAGATCATAGCACTTAGGACTTCCCTGAAAGCAATTGAACTGGTTTTTAATAACATTATATGTTCTGTAGCATGATTCATGGTGACAAATATAAAACTATGTTCAAGTATTTTTAAAGGGAAAGATAAGCTTTGGAAGACCATTGTTGTAAGTAACCTCTAGTAATTAAATCTTGGCATGTTCTTTCCTTGAACTTTCATAAGCCTATAGCTTTGTACCCCATAAAGCCTCCTCCAGTTCAGTTTCCTTTAACTGTTGCAGTTTGAAATTTCTACACATTAAAATACTATTTTTCATTTCTTACACCAAACGATCCCAGTTGCAATTGACTTGACTATAGTGCCATTATTTTATTGCCCTTTGCCATATCTCTCTCTTCGTCATCTTTCTCTTAAAGCATTCTCTCTCTCTCTCTCTTTCTTTCTCTTTCTTTCTTTGTTATCTTTCTCTCAAAGTGCTAACAAGCATTCATGATCACAAGCCTTTGATTTTCTTCTCTCCTCAGCACCAGCAGAACCTTTTAGAGGATCTTTGTGAGTATATAAACTTCTGGTTTTTTTCAATATTATATATATGTGTGTGTTTTCTTGCTTGCTATTTTTTTTTTGTATCTTGTGATATTGATTTCTATATTTTCTTACAGCTAGCACCAGATGAACATACCGGGATGGTGAATGACTTGAACAGAAGTGTTGATTTTGAGAAATTCTCATGGAAAATTGAGGATTTCTCTAAGCAAAATGTCATGAAATTACGCTCCAAGCCTTTCAAAATCCGGGGATGTACATGGTACGTGAAAATGATAAATCTTTAGATCACATGGTGATATAAGTAGAGATTTCGTTACCCTTTTGAAGAAAAAGAAAAACTGAACCTTATACTTCACTTTATCCTTTGCTATGATGAGTGAAAGATATTCTTGAGCCTTGATTCGGAGAGTTTCTATGAATTATTCATCGGTTTTCATGATATCACAGGAGGATCCTTGTTCATCCACTGAGGAGGGATGTGAACCATTTTTCAGTGTACTTGATGGTTGCTGATTCTTTACCACCCTATGGATGGAGCAGAAACACGTTTTTCAAGTTGGTTCTGGTTAATCAAGTGGATAACAGTAAGTCAATTGAAAAAGGTACACCTTTTTTGAATTCTATTGAGATTTTTTGGCTTCTGATCTATGGTTTATGTGTATTGAAAACTGATTCTTGTTGTGTGTATCTATCTGTGATTCTCAGAGACTAAACAAAAGTTCAACGGAGGATATCGTAGCTGGGGTTCATTTTTCTTGGATCTAAGTGATTTCTACAACCATAACCAAGGATATCTTGTGAGGAACACATGCATCATTGAGGCACACATTTGTGTCTCAGATTTAGCACCTAATAATATTCAAGTTCACCCAAATTGTTCTTCACCCCTTTACTCTTTAGAAGGTGGTCAAGCAACAGAATCATCCTTAGAAAGGGACAGCATTAGTCCAAGAACCTCAGGATCTAGTGAAACACAAGGTTCAAATAGTTTGACACTAAGAGAACTCATAGATTTGGAGAGGTTAGCAGCAGAAGAAGAAGCTTTCATTCCCCTTTTGGAAGAGGTATGCATATGGCATCCTAATCTGATACAGTGCCAGAAGGAGAGAACTCCCAGGTTCAGACAATGGGCCTTCACATCATTAGGCCAAGTTTTGCACTTTCTCAAGACCAAAAGGGTGAAGGATATGAGTGAAGATGACATAAAGCAGCTTCATGATTTGTGGAAGGAACTTGTGAAATCTTCAGGCTTTGACTTGGCATGGCTAGAGCCATATGTTCAATCAGCATTGGGTTTGAAAGATTACATGGAAAGAGCAAAGCAATTGAAGAAGCTTAGGGACACTGTGGTTGGTTTGGAGATCAAGATGAAGAGGTTGAGAGGGGAACTTGCTGCTGCAGAAGGAGAGTTTGAGGTGGCAAGAAGAAACTTATCAGAAGTGAGAAGAGGTTTCAATGAGATGAATATGAATTCTGCAATTGGATATGCTATGTTTTAGTGCAAAGTGTTTGATGTATATGATGATGGTGAAGTACTAGTTTTGATGAGGGCATGCACAAAGTTTTCATTTTCTAGATCTGTACAAATTATGTTCAAACAATGGTGGCTTTGGTATAGAGCTGGCTAAATTTTTTGTTCACTTCAAATTTAATTAATGTAGATGTACATTTTTTCTGTCTTCTGATTAAATTTAAAGGTAATTTTTTGGCTACAGCTTACTATGACTGATTATATTCATTGTAAATTTATTTAAAAATTGTTTTAAAGCATTTATTAATAGATGAGAAATAAAATGAACTTGTAAAATACTTAGTTGAAAAAAAAAAGGTAAAAATAAAAGAAACAGATAGAAAAAATACAGTAAATATCACTATTTTGAAAATTATTCTAAGTTTATTACTCTCTCATCAAACACTTTCAACTCATTTTCATGTCATTTTCTCATTCATCACCTACCAGTATCCTATTTATATCCATCATTCTCTCATAATTTATCACCCACCACTTTCTGCTAAATGATTTCTCATGATTAGGAAAGAAGTAAACAAGGACCAATTTATACTCATTTGATATATTGAAAAGGAGGAAAAAGAAAGGAAAAGTTACAAGCAAGGAAAGATGTTTTTGTGTTATAAGTTTAGGGAATTTTTTATAATTTAGGGAATCTTGTTTTTGGGATGAATAGGGGATTAAACCTGTAAAATGAAACACAGAGTTGTAAAAATTTAAAATAAATATAGTAAGTTATTTATTTAAAATAAATATAGTAAGTTATTTAGTAATTAAAATATTGAAGTCATTTATTAGTAGAAGAGTCTCAATAAACATGACATCTAAGAAAATGAGGAGGAGCAAAATTTCAAGAAGAATAACAAATAAGACAAAATATTTTTAATTCTAAAAATAGTTTTCTTTTATTTTCTTTATTTTTTAGGTTCATAATTAAAATATACTTTTATTGTATTTTCTTGGTGTAATTAGTAGTTCATAACATAGATGTTAGTGGGATAATCAAAGTCCTATTTAGTACAAGATTTTGGAAAAAAAATAAATGGGTGCACTTGGAGCTTCACAGGTGCAAAGAGAGGACAAAGAATATTGGATCACGGAAAGTTTGACTCAATAGTCACATGTGTGTTTTCAAATTTCAACAGATGAGTATTATATTAATATTTATATTTAATTTATTTTACATTTGCATCTCAATAAGATTTCTCTTATAAATAGTTATGTTTTCTCTCTTACAAAATGTTTTGATATATTGAATTTTAAAAAATAATTATTTAGTACCAAGAAAAATCTGAGTCTTATATTGATTTTATAAGACAAGTAGTGATTTTTCAGTTGGATCTTATTTTGAAAAAGCATGGATCCATCTTTTTCTTCTACAAGTTCTCCTCCTAATTCTTCTTATACTTTTCTCTTTGATTTTTTCTTTCTATTCTTATCAGCGTCTTTATTATTTCTTGTCTTGTTGAAGTTTCTTTTTTATTCTATTTATTGAGCTCAAGAATCATATTTATATAATCATATCATATAAATTAAATTCGTATCTGTGAACATCTTTGAGTACTTTTATTTTAATTCTTAAAAAGCTTTTAAACAAATCAAAATTTTCAAGCTAATTCAAGGTTTGTTTAAAAAAATAAATTTTAGTTTATTTATATTTTTTATCATTAATATTATTAAATATGAACAATAAAAGGTAACTAATATAATATTAAAATTAAAATGTATTTGTTTTAGAATTTACTTTTTAGTATTATTTCCTTTATCCATGACCTTTTATATCATTAATCAGTATAGCAACAGTTTACTATCTATATCTACATCCCAATTTTATTTATTTTTTACTTTATTGCTGATATAAATTATTAACAGTGTTAATTCTTTCAACACACAGATGATCTAGTCTATATAATTGTCACATTTAAAAGATGAATATTGAAGGGTTACACATGCTCTCTTCTCTATTTTCTTTTGTTAAATTTAATTTTGGTTTTTGTATTTTAAATACTAACTAATTAGTTTTAAATTTTTTAGAATATATAAATAATCATTTTACAAACTTTATGACTGTAGAAAATCGTCATCAAATTATATTATAATTTGTAATAATTTTCTATAAAAAATTACAATGAATGAATTTTTTTGTAACATTTTTATGAATTTTAGAAGTTTCATAGTGAGAAAAGTGACATCAAATATAAAAAAAAAAATAGTAGTGAATATTAAATTTAACTATAAAGAAAGAGTAACATCACATATTATCACATGCTATCTAAATTTAGTCTTTCGAATTTTGTGTATAATTTATAGTTTTTATCACTGAATTTAAGTATAAAAAAACTAAATGACATATTTTCTTAAAAAAAGTTCATTAATTTGAAATTACAGTGAACAAAAACAAATTTGTAAATAATTGTGAATCCAAAAATATTCTCACTGTTTTTTTTATTTAAAAAAATTATAGATATGATCAAGAACATTTTTTTTTTACATTGAACGTTTGTGCATGAAGGCAATGGTAGTATCGATGTGTAAGGTTTACACGTATTCACCGTCATGCAAACATGGACTCTGGAGCTGCCAAGTCTCAAACATTTGCATGGCCAAAAAGACACAAAAACCTCGAAAGAAGCCAAAGTGTAAGGGGCAAAACCGTGAGAATAATATGGTGCAGATTATATATAACTATAAATGGTGGTAGAAGGGTTGATCTGTTACTATAAACTGAGAAAAAAAAAAAAAACCATGGAAGAAAGTGGTGGAGCAGAACAACGTAGGATGAGGATGAAGGTGATGGTTGGCGTAGATGAGAGTGAAGGAAGCTTCTATGCTCTGAAGTGGGCCATCGATAACCTCTTCACTGCCATGGCGACTGTGGGAGAAGCAACAGAGGAGAATGATGGCATGGTGTTTCTGGTTCATGTTGAGCCTAAAGTTCATACCTTTCTCCACCCAGTTGGACCTGGAGGAGCTGGTTAATTTCATTCCCTATGATTTCCTCTTCTTAGGAGATTAATTTTCAGATTAAGATTGAGTTAAATATGTTTTTAATCTTAAGAATTTTAAATCTTTTTTGTTTATTCTCTAATAATTATTTATTTTATCACTTTTAGTCTTTAAAGTATTTATTAATTTATCTTTGATTTCTTCAAAAAAATAATATTTCTTTATATTCTGTCTCTGTTGTCGTGTTTATTTTTTATTCATGTTTTGTTTATGTTTTATGTTGTTTTGTTTTTTTAAGTGATTCCAAAAATAAATAGGAGTAGCACTTAAGGAAAGAAATATTAGAGTTCAAATGCAAAAGAATAATATATATATATATATATATATATATATAATATTTGTGTGTGCATTTTTTTGGTAAAAATACATGATTCTTATGGTGGCTTCAGCAGCATTTTATCCTGCAAATGTAGTGGTGGAATCAGTGAAGAAAGCACAAGAAGAACAATCAGCATCTATTCTCTCAAGGGCATTGAAAATGTGTCACAATAAACTGGTAAATGTCTCATTACCTTGCTAAAACTAATTTTTTATACTAATTGATTATTATATAAGCAGAAATGGTTAAGTAATTATTATATAAACAGAAATTGATATTTTTAATTATTTTCAATAGATTAGGAATATAGTAGTAGTTTTTGGTATCTTAAACATGGGAGAGTGATTGAAAAATGCAGGTGAAAGCTGAAAGCATGATTCTGAATGGAGATCCAAGGGAAATGATCTGTGAAGCAGCAGACCAAATGCAAGTTAATCTCCTGGTTTTGGGCAGTCGTGGCCTTGGTGCCCTTAAAAGGTTTGTGTTACTGATCTTGCATATACTTTTTTTAGGTTCAATAATAAAGTTTTGTTTCTTATTTATATTTTACATTTTGAGTTTTCTTAATCTAAAGAATTTTTTTCTTATAGTTTTCTTGATTGACCAAATTGGTACTTTTATCAATTTTTTTTAAATCTTGTTATACCGGGGATGTTGGTGTTAATTTTGACTAGTGTGACACTTTTTGTAATTTATTAGTGCTGTTGATCAAATTAGTATGATGTTGTAAAATAATAATCAATTTGATCTTAAAGAAAAGCTTTCAAAAATCAAGGTGGAACTCTTTTAGTGTAAAATTTCCCACTGAAATTTAAAATGTAAATGATTACTAACCTTTTACTACTTATACTTTTTAGACTAAAATTATAATTATTTATCCTTTAATTCCTCAAATTTTATGCATCGATTTATTTGACTTTTTTCGCTTTAAGATAAAACAAGTAGATGAGAACGTGAATAATTAATATTACATGACAAGCATAATAAATTATTCAAGTGTTTTAATTTCAATAGTTTATTTTGTCATATTTGAAAGAAATCAATTACTTTATTTAAGTGTTTTCCATTTTTTTCTCACAAATTTGATAAGAGAGTTCTACATCAGCATTAAATGTTGGCTGCTAACTTAAAATACTAAAAGTCATAATTCATGAAAAATAATAATACTTAAACCCATTGTTTATTTTAGTTTTGTTTGCAAGATTGATGATTGTATGTATGTATGTATACATTTGGTGGCAGGACACTTCTTGGAAGTGTGAGTGACTACTGTGCACATCATGCAAGAACACCTATCCTTATTGTGAAACCTCCAGCAGACCAAAACAAGCAGTAACCCTAGTTCCCAGTTTCTTCTGCTTATGTTTGATGATGAATAAAAATGTATTTAATGTTATTTTTTCCCTCAAAACATCTTATAACTTTATCTGCATTAAAATAATTTAAATCGTGCTCCTTTATCTTGTACTGAAATATTTAAATGGCTCCCAAAATACCATGTCACACTTACACTCTATTTGTATATGTGGTTTTACTGTTGAAGATGAATGAAGGAATAAATTTGGATTACCATGAAAGCTATACAATCAAATAAGTCTGCCAAAAATGTCCCCTGAGGTCTTTATGCCTGCATAGGTCCTTATACTTATCTTTATATAAATAAAGATCAAATATATAAAAATCAAAGTAAAGCTTTTATAAAAAATAAAAATCAAAACAAAGAAACATAGTATTATTAAGAATCCGATGTTAAAAAAGTATTCATTCTTTTAACATTTCTTCTAATATTAAATAACAATCAAGAAATTACAATCCTATAAATTTTAAAATAAAGTATAAATAAATTAAAAGTGTGTTATTAATTTTAAAAAAACGAGAAGGGATTAAAGGTTATATAAATAACTCTTCTTGGAATCATTCATTTCAAGTAGACATAAGAGAAAAGAAAATGAAATGACTAATTCCAAGCTGACATGTAGGAACTATCTTTTGTCTTGTGCAACAGAGTCAATTATGAACTGTTGACAAACTTTATTGCATATTAAAATGATGATGTTGAACAAAAATCCTTACCGAACCACAATAAGATTCCATAGCCGAATTGCCTTGGCAGCATGCTGTCATTCACAATAGTCAAAGATTTACCTCAACTTGCAAATATCAGGAAAGATAAGTTCGATGGGTCCATTGGAACTAATTTCCTCGTAATAATCTAATACGACCCAAATCTGTGCCTCTTACAAGAAATTGAGACAAATGGAAAATATCTTGAACCAGCATTCTCAAAAATTCAAATACACGCTTGTTGCCTAGAGGCTAATATCAATCCACATAAACATTGATATTTTATCGGTATTTCTAGCAGAACAACTTCAATGTCCTTGAAGTGGCAGGCAAGATCATTCAATCAAACCCAATGTCATAAAATATGCAACTGCAGCTTCATACACCTACATCATATTCCAACTGTCATTTTCAAATTGGAAAATCCTGAATCGACCACCAATTTATTCTATACCCACTTTGATATGCACATTCCTTATAGAATATATGGGATGAAATTGAGTGTTTGACCAGCCATAGGGGAAATATATTAAAATTTAGGGTAAAATGTGCTTCAAAAATTGGTCAAAATTTGTAATTTTTTCAAATTTGGTTTCAACCCTTTAATTTGGAAATACTTTAGTTCTGATCTTTAAAGTGAATTTTGTGACGGTTTATAACTGTCATTAAATGTTAATTATATAAGTTTATAACCACTTTCAGCACTAAGAGTGGAGAATTTTCAAATGAGATAGTTAAAAATAAGACAATTTTTGGAAGAGTAAAACCAAATTAGAAAAATTTTAAAGGGACCAACAACATATATCCAAATTTATTTTAGTTCCTATTTGTAAAATGTTTGTTTAGGTTCTTGTATTTCCGAAAATGTCATGGATTTCGTCCCATTCAAGGCAATGAAGTATAGATAGAGTCAACAATAAAATCTTCAAGATCACCGCTTTTAAAATAAAGGAACTAAAATTAATTTTGACCAAATTCGCAGAGACTAAGAACACATTTTATCCGAATCCTTACAGAGACATCTAATTAGAGACATGAAAGGCAAGGCAACCAAAGGAAAAGTATGTACCTATTTTTCCCACCCTCCTAGTCTCGTTTCAGGGTCATAGTTTGAGAACAACCGAAACTCATTTCCAAGTTTGCTGGAATGCTGAGGCCTAAATCCACAAGGATACAGGCCCAAGATCTCTGCTGCACGTTCTTTCTGCACTTCTCCTAAAGAAGTGTAATACAAAAATTAGAATACCCAACAACGGATACCGTTATATTTCTTAGTAATTATTCAGACAGATTATCTCGTCATAAACATTTCAAGTAAATTGTCATTTTTAGAGAAATGATAAAAACACAATATGATAAAATTCATTGATACCTGTGAGTAGAAGCACAAATGACTGTCCAGGTTGTATGAGCAGACGAATCGTTTCAGCAACTTTCTCCAAGCACTCTTTGCTCTACTACCAGATAATTGCGTTAAGAAAATCATTAGAATTTCATTACAAATTGAATAACAAACGCTCACCAAATACACTCACTCCTATTCGTAGATTTTAGAGGCATTTTGGATGAACTTCTAAGGAGAAATTATCCGGGGATTACGATACTGGTTCAAGACTCAATTTTTTTTATCTTTGGTTAAGCTATTCACCCAAACGAATCTTTATGCAGTAATCTAACTTCTTTACTTTAGATTAAAATGGAAGGTAAAAGGTTTGTCATGTCTTCAATAACACTAGATATTTCTTATAATCTATCATTGTGGGTACCCCTTCTGGTAACAAGTAATTACAAATACAAAATTGAGTTACGCAAAAATAAAGCAGATCGGTGACTCATTGCAAGAAGCTGTGAGAGGAGAATACACGAAACATGCTTTAAATTAGTTCACATTGGGATATAGAAACCTATGTATTCATGAAACATGCAATTCAACTCACTTTTCACATGAAAAAGACAGGATGATCAATTAATCCTCTACCAATCGAACCATATATAGTTTTCTGTAAAGTACAAACCAATTGGCAGAAATGGAAGCAAAAGATACAGAAGACGCCAATTTACAAGGTAAAACGTCAGCAATTAATTCTCACCAAGTAAGGAGGATCTGCAACTACAACTTTGCAGGAATGCTTCAATTCTGATGGTATTTCATCAGGGAGATTGTAGTCATAAAATGTGTAATCACTTCCATATTGCTGAAAACGTTTGTCATACTCAAGAAGTTGCACAGTAGCATTAGGATTCATTTGCTGAAGATTGAAGAAAGGAAAAGAAGAATGTTACTAATAGAGCAAAAAAGAAAATCCAAAGGAGGTTAATTTTCATACAGTATCTTTTTACATTGTCAACTAATTAGAAACTAGAAAACACTCTAAATATGATTTTTAAAAGTATTACAAAAATAAAAAATCTTATCATGCATGAATTCGACATATCTATGATATGAACCAGTAAAAAAATTATACTGTCAGCGTATTCTAATAGAATTCATTAGTTAATACTAATTGCTGAAAATGAGGCCTGCTTCATCTCTTTACCTTCCTCAAATGAGCTTAATTTTCATAGACTGCTAGCGTAAAGATTTTTCACTCAGTCAACAAATTACAAATCATCTCAAACATTACTTATCAAATAATTATCATAAAAGTCCACAATTTTTGATAAATGACAAAACATGATTCGATGCATTCTAAATAACTTTCACCTATAAGGATTGAAATTGTAAACATCTTCTACACTGAAACTTTACATTACAAATTAAACCAAGACCAGGACAAACTTCATACATTGTTTTTGGGTAATCATGTTATTGCTCCAATATGTCCAGACTTAGCACATGAGTAATCTTCTCGGAAAAACCTCACTGACTATCTCTAGAAGAGTCTTCCTTCAATTACATTTCTTTCATACACGACAATCAAACTCACACATGAGATCACGCTTAAAGAATCTAAGTTCATTTCAACTGGAACCAACTAAACTTGGTCTAAACAAAATTTATACATAATCCAAGCTCTTAGCACAATGCTCAATAAATTCTCAACTAATATGCAAATTTCATTCCAAAATCATAAACGGCAATCCCAACCACTCTCACTTAAACAAGAAGGTAAATGCATTTACTAATCAAAAGAAAAATAAAAATCAAATGGCATAGCAGAGGAGCAAACCTTGAGATAAACATAGAGAGTAGGGCAAGAAATGCAGGCAACGCGAGCGTGGACGCCACCGCAGAGAGTGAGAACTTCCTCGGCGACAGTTTTCGCTGTTTCGGGACTGTACCAGAACTGGCTCAGATTCCAATCCTCGGACACGAGGGAAACTTCGGAGCCTCCTCCGGCGTCGGAGTGATGCTGCTGCTGCTCGGCAAGGAATTCTTTGAGGGCGGCGAGAGTGTTGGAGCTGAGAGTCGGTTCGTCGTCATCGGAGGGCGCCGAGGACTCAGTGAGTCCGGTAACCGAGTTAGGGTTCAGTTGGAGTTGGTCCGCCATTGCTCTAATCTGTGAAGGAAGAGTTGGTGAAGAGGTTGTAGGGATTCGAATACAAGCTAATATATTATCGGGTTCGGGTTTCGAATCTTCGGATCCAAACCGAACCAACATGAACCCAAGGTATTGTAATTGGATTCAACTGAAATGTGTATATGAAATTTTTGTTACATTAAATTAATCTAGTTTTAAAAATATATAATATTTTATAAAAATAAATATTAAAATAAAATGTGGTGATTAATTTTAGCAAGTATTCTTAAATAATCAATTTATGCAGTTGTTTTATAGTATAAAGAAATGTTATTAATTACTTTTTATTAAATAAAGAAATTATTTTTATTTATTAAGCTGTAAAATTATCTAATTGAAAAAATAATATAAAAAATGTATCTTCTTTGAATTAAATTTTGTAAATATAAGAATTGGGCAAGTTATATTATTATTTTAGGTGGAGGAGTTTAACGATTATTTTTGAAAAATAATTATTTAATTAAATAAAGGATAATTAAGGGTAAAATAAGACCTTGAACGTGTATACCAACTAGGAGAATTCTCGTTATATATTGATTATAGATTATAGAAATTGTTTTTAGTTTTATAAGTTTTAATTAACAATGACAAAGTATTTTAATTTTTTGAAAAAATACATTTACTTAGATTATGATAAATGATACTCCTTTAGTTTTAAAATAGATATATCTATAATAACATTTAATTATTTTCAATTTTTTTAAGTGGACTATTTTGCATCTTCTTGTGACTTTTTTTACTTTTTCTTGTAATTTTCTTTTCCTTTTCAATCATAAAGGATACAATTCACTATTACATATGGATATTGTTAGGTTAATCATACTTTTCATCATATATTATGTTACTTTCCGATTTATGAAAATATATTTTTATTAACATCAATTTTCAAGTTTATTTGATGTTCCATTATCAAATTTTTTCTAATTTTCAAATATAAAATTAAAATTTTAATGTTTGATGTGAGAATGTGTTGAAAATCTTATATTAATTAGAAATATAACATAATAATAACATATAAGTGAATGCAAGTTTATTTAAATTAAATTAGAGTTAAGTTTCTTTAAACAGCTTTATTCTCAAAGTTGAAGTAAAGATGAGACGTAATATGAACTTTTATCTTTTTAAATAATTTCATGAGGATCTATTAAAGAGAACTTGTGGTACTTATTTAGAACCACGAAGTATAGTTGGATGAGCTAAAACATGAATTGGACAGACAATGAGACCAAAATAAGTTGTCAAAGGTGATCTTTTATGCCACTTGGCTAAAGCAAGCTATATCTCGAACGAACCCAAAAACTTCAAATTCAGGTTTTTCTTTTATTCTTATGAAAAAAAATATGGTCCAAGACTATTTCTCGTCAGAGTTGTATGGAGAAAAACCAAGACTATAGGTAAAGAATGAATTGTATCATAATTGAACTCGTTTTATGAAAATCAATTATTAAGCTGTCAAATTTGTGTTTTGAGCCTTAAAACAAATATGGTCAGAAAGAACTATTAAACACGATTTACATGGAATAAAGAAAACGGAATACATGGAGTTTTTGAGGGTCATGCAACTTCATAATGAGAGATGAAATTATCAACACTTTTGTTAATGGAAACAACTTACGAATTTTGAACTGCCCAAATTTAGACTAAAGGTCCACAACCACCGCGATAGTAGAAAATCCAAGTGAACATAAATTACATTTAAATACTGTTCAACCTCTTTTGCATTGTAAAAAACTGACCTTAATACAGTTAATATTTTATTTTAGTAGTTCAATTATTAGTAGTACATTAACATTTTGTTCACATATATTTCATAAAAGTGTACTTCATAAGATTATATTCATACAGACATAATAGTCCCTAATTTTAACCAAAACAAAAGAACAAGGGAAAAGGGAGATCTTTCCCCATTTTAAGCATAACTTGTAAAGCAGGCTAGTATTAAATTCAATGCACTGGAATATAAATTTTCGTCCAAGAATCAAAATCCTTCATTTAAATCCTTTAAAACGAACTAAAAATTGACTAATGCCAGAGAAAAGTATTACATAATATTCGAAATTGTAATAAATGAAGTACACAGATCGAATCAAAATCTTTCCCGTACAGTACAGCTTCAACTGCTTAACGATTAGCCTTGGCAACTCTTTCAATTTCATCTTTTTTCTTGATGGCGTAACTGAAATAAAGTAGAAGCTCTTTTAAGTAACAAAGGATTATAACTACATACGATAATACAGTCTCAAAATCAGTGAAATTATACCTGTTGGATGAACCTTTGGCGGCATTGATAAGTTCATCAGCCAAACATTCAGCAATAGTCTTGATGTTTCTAAAAGCAGCTTCCCGTGCACCGGTTGTTAGAAGATAGATAGCCTGATTAACACGTCGAAGGGGTGAGATATCAACGGCTTGTCTCCTCACCACTCCAGCAGACCCAATTCTAGTTGCATCTTCACGGGGACCACTGATAAAACAATACCAAATAAATAACTAAATAAAATCCACTTAACATTTAATCCATAACAATTCCAAGAACCACAGAATATTTTACAAAAAGAAAAATAACCATTACAAGCAAATACAATAATTGAATTGCAATTTACAAACTAATGTTGCAAGAGAGCATTAAAATCTATCACAATAAATGAAATAACAAGTCAGTATACTGAAGTAATGAACACTTTTTTCGAAAGTGAAATCAACAATAACCATTACAAACACATAGAGGAGAATGATCAGATAGAGCTAATACAATAGCGCCATCATCCTGGCAATCAAACCAATAGGGAAACAATTAATCGTCATGTCATTCTCCATATGCTTCATCATTGACCTATCACACCCAAAAAAATATAACTAAACCATAAAACTTGGATTTCCTTTTTTCAGATGTTGTAAAGAAACACCAAAACAATTAAGTAAAATAAACAAAGCAGCCAGTAAAAATATAATGTGCTAAACCAATATAGGAGAATGATCAGATAGAGCTAATACAATAGCGCCATCATCCTGGCAATCAAACCAATAGGGATACAATTAATCCTCATGTCATTCTCCATGTGCTACATCATAGACATAACATCCCTAAAAAAGAAACTAAACCATGAAAATTGAATTTTCTCTTTCCAGAAGTTGCAAAGAAACAACCAATGAAAAACAAGTAAAATAAATAAATCACACCCATTACATACAATTTTTAAACTCAGTAACGAATACAATAATTCAACTCAAATGCACACAATTCATGAGATTGTTCTAGTTTATTTAAGGAGAATGATCAGATAGAGCTAATACATTAGTGCCATCATTTAGGCAATCAAACCAATAGGGAAATAAATGATCATCACGTCATTCTCCAAGTGCCATCATTTAGGCAATCAAACTTTGAATGTCCTTTACTAATAGTATAATCATACAGTGTATCACTTCAAAAGAAATAAGTTATAATGTTTCCTTGCTCTGACAGCAACTTATGCTAAATATCTATTCCCAAGCCAAAGTATTTTATCACCCACAGATAACAAGAAATAACAAATATAAAAACGAGAATGGTCAGATAGAGCTAATACAAAATGCCATCATTGAGGCAATCAAACCAATAGGGAATTCATAATCATCATTCCATTCTTCAAATCCATAGACAGCAGCCCACAACATAACTTTGACGAATCAAAACACATCGTAAATCACACACTAACTTCCCGATATATCAAACTTAAAATTTTTAGTCGCTGCACTTCTTAAATTCCTACAAAAAAAATTCAAAAACGCGAACTTTTTTTACTGTTTCCAAGTATTCATCCCATATTCTAAATGCTATAAGTAACCAGCAACAGCAGTGATACATACACAATTAAAACCTAATAGAAAGCCATCTAACATAAAAATCTCGGAACTGCAACATACCTATTGATGACGGCATCAACAATGACCTGAATTGGGTTCTGGTCAGTGAGCAAGTGAATGATTTCCATGGCATGCTTTATAATCCTGACAGCCATGAGCTTCTTTCCGTTGTTTCTTCCATGCATCATAAGAGAGTTGGTGAGTCTCTCCACAATGGGGCACTGCGCTTTTCTGAACCGCTTCACCGAGTATCTGCCGGCAGTGTGAGGAACATACGTGGCATGCTTCGACGACACCACTCCGATATAATCAGCCAGCGAAATATCATTAACCTAATAAAAAAAATAAACTAAATTAATAATAAAATCTTTTAATGCATTGATACACATTTCAAAATTATTCGAACATGTAAATTTAGGATATAACAAGAATAAGAAATAGGTCAAAGTAAGGGTTAAGTGCCTGAATGTCATCGAAGCTCCAGCGGTTGAAGAGCTTGACATCGAGTTGGGTGGGATCTGGAACGACGCCAGCTTCGGTGACGATGTCAGCCATGGCTGCGGAAGAAAATGAAAAGAGTTAGCGAAGAGAATAGTGAGAGGAAGAGAAGCAGAAGAAATGTGAGAGAACGAACTTTTTTGTGTTGGTGACACAGAGGGTGCAGAGAGTGGAGTGGCGGAAGAAGCTGCAAATCCAAGTGCAACGCACAAACCCTAGGTTTTTTCGCTTTGACATTTGGGTATTTATAGTGATCGAAAACCCTAAGTTGAATGGTTAGGCCCGGTCCGTTGAGGTCTGGGTATTTCTGTTTATCCGTGGACTTGGGCCTTGGTGGCTTTTATGTTAGCGTGCTGCTTCCTGCACCTCATCAATTTCAAATTCATAGGGTTGATTTTTGAAAATAAATTCTGAAAAACATTTTCTCAAACAAGAATTTTATATGTTCCAAAAAATATTTTCCAAATTAGGTTTTACATGGAATGTTTTTTTTGAATATTATGTATCAACTTCAGAAAATTAATTTTTGCTTTTCTCCTTGGCCATACAACAGTATGAGCTTATTAGAGTTCATAGGTTCACTTTTTTGTATAAAACCAAAAGTTGGTTCCTAAGTTAATCAATATATGTAATTTTTTATTTGAAAATTGTACGGGGCGGGGTGTATTTTAGGTCCAAAATGAATTTATGAAAATGCAAAAGGTGATTCGTTTATGATCAGAAAATTACATAAATATGTATCTGTCAGGAAAGATCTAATTAGGGGTTTAATTTAACTGTTAATAACTACCTCACCTAAAATATCATTCTATATAGATATTTAACAGTGGAAAATTTCTGTTAATTTATTAAGATTTAATTCTGAATCATTAATAATAACTAAATTATGTTTAAATTTAAAACCAAAATACTTATGGGAGAGGTATAAATAGGAGGTGCTGGGATATAGAAAAAACATCTTTTATTTAGAATAGCAAAAAATGATAAAAAACCTCTGTTGTTAGAAAAAAAAAATTAATATAACTAAAACATTTTTTTTTACTAAAGGGATAGTCATTTTGGAAAGATAAATAGTCTTTTTCATGTAATTTTGAAAAGGTTGATTTGTACGTAGAACTTATCTTTTTTTAAAAACATGGACTCTCCAAAGGAAATAAATAACGTTTTTTGTTTATTGCAAGTGCATGTATTGGACACTTATATTTTAGAACTTGCTATACCTCACTTGTTTGTTATTGGATTCATTTACTGCAAAAAGCAATGGAAGCAAGTCTTGATGTTTTCAAAAGACATAGTTTGTAAAAAATTGTCTATCTTGAAAGGAATTACAATCCATCAATACATTATATTCGCACATTGAAAGGCACTATAAGCCACAAATGGTCTTTGTTATCATACAAAATTTTAAGCATTACACTTGTCATATCATATGGTTTTAGTTCCAACACTTTTAAATCTAGAGAGCTTTGGCGAAGAACAAAATTGGGACATTCGTTGATGTGAAAATAAATGAAATCTTGAAAAGTAGCATTCTAAGATTGTAAACAAACTTCAAAGTTTTTACATTTAACATGACCAAGAGGACCATTATTTACCATGCCAAAAGCTTAAGCCATCAGGAGATAAATAACATCCTACATACTTTTCCCATATATGCCGTTGGTCTTTGATCATTCATTTCCCACTCGTTGCTGCTTCCGGATTTCTTCATTCCACTTCTAATGTTATTTTTAAGTATCAACAGCCGAAACCAAACATAAACTTATAAGATGATAGATTCACTTATTCACACCACATCATGGTTGCTTTTTTTCTGCTACATATATAACTGCCTTGATCTGTGAAAGCGGTTTCTAGTTTTTAAAGAATCTTTCAGTCAAGTTTCTTGAATCCGTTACACTTTTGATTTAAGGAAATCGTTTGGACTAGCTTGCTTTTATAATATATGGTCTTTGTCACGTTTTAATGATAATTGTTTGCAGAAGAGATTGACTTAGAAATCAAAGAACATATTAGAATTACAAACAAATTCCCGAGACAATGCAATCTGTACAAACATGATGCTTCTGTGAAATGTGAACTAGTAGCAGTTCGGTCTAAAACGTGAACTCACATAGTCAATAACAATATGAAAGCATGAAAATCTTGAAAAAACATAAGAAATATTTTAGATAACAAGATCCATTGCAAATCAGAACATAAAAGGAAGAGCAGTACATAAAACCCGAAGCACAATATTGCTCAAAACTCTGCCGGCTCAATAAAATCAAAATTAAAGTCGCAATGCAAGTATAATAAAAACATAGATCCAGGAAATATAAAATATGGCATTGCTAAACTACCACAAAAAACAGCATTGTTTCACTTGAACACTGAAGCAAACAATCTAGAGACTCTATCGCAACCTCCTTGCTTCTCTCTCAGACTCGAGAAGGGTGAGAATGTCTCCCTCTCTCACTGGTCCCTTCACGTTCCTCATGATATGACGGTTCTGATCATCCAAAAACTTTACTCTAACCTGAGTCACCTGCCCTCTAGACCCAGTACGGCCCATAACCTTGACAACAATAGCATGTTTCACCTGAGATTCCATCCTGCTCAAATACAACCACTGTTTACAAGGATGTGGTTAGTAAGGTGTGCATACCAAATCACTGATATTACATTTGTGGGGAAAAGAGTTACATACAAACAACACAATCCTCATCTAGAATCATGAATTCAACATCAAATTTAACAAATGAAGACAAAACCAACAATGAAATACTAACAGGACATAATTCAGTAGCACTACTCAAAAATTTCTCTGGTGTGATAAACATTTTGTTCAAAATGACATGATACACTGTATATAAACCAACCATGAATCAATTTCAACTTGCTATGGAGAATGATCAGATAGAGCTAATACATGAGTGCCATCATCCAGGCAATCAAACCAATAGGGAAACAATTAATCATCATATCGTTCTCCAATACCTCCTAAACCCTAAACCGGTGAAAACCTGATAAAATACACTATTACGGCAAAAACCTCAAAATATAAACGTAAATCAAATTCAGTTGCACGTATATATAATAATGTAAACCATAAGCGGAATCAACACTATCACCAAGAACACAAACACAATCATAAAATACAGAGAAGCAAAGAATTCAGGGAAAATCCAGAAGAAAAAACAAAAAACCAAAAACCAAGGCACTTGGCACCAGAAACACCATCAACCTTCTATAATGCAGATTTATGATGAACAAAACAAGCGTTGAAATTCAATGCACAATTCAGAAACAATTGATGGGTACCTGGTATTAAGAAAGAGGAAGAGGCTAGGGTAGCAGCCGCAGCTCTCAGTTCAAACTCGCACACAAAAATAGAAGCAACAAACCCTAGTTCTTGAAATTTATAGAAACGCCCTTTGGTTTTTAAATGACAATTTTATCCATGGAAAATCATGAAAGCACATGATATGGGAGGACCTTATTGGAAATGGGCCATATTTGATTTTAAACATTTTTATAACATGCTGCTAATATGAAATAATTGATTTTGTTAAAAAAATTGAAATTATTTAATTGATAATATATATTTTTTAAGAAGTTAGGGTTTAAGGGTTTAAATATGACGATGGGTAAAGTCCAAATAAGGTATCATGGAATGATCATCGCATAATGTTTTAAAAATATATTCGTATTTTGATTATTACTTGTATCTTAAGTCCTTATCAACTAGTTTAACGAGTTTTTATTTTCAATAAGTTTGTTTTTTAATTAAAATAGAAATACAAAAAAAACTAACTTAAAGCATTATAATTTTTATATTTTACTATTTAAATTATATGAATGTATAATAATATAGCAAATAGTAAACATTTATAAGTTAAATTCTAATTATTGATTATAGTAATATAATTAATGTATAAAGGTAATAATTCTTATTTATTCGATTATAGATATACATTACATCCTTGCTACTTATAAAATATTTTTATGTATTTAAACAGTCAATAAAATTAACAAAATTTATAAAAATGTCAATTGGCATCTTATTTGGTATTTTTTATATTCTTATTTGGTATTTTTTTATAATTATTAAAGATGAATAATTCCTTTTGGACAATATGATCAATAAAGTCATATTTTTAGATGTTCAATTTTTTGAGTTTGTTCACATTTAAAATGATCACTGTATTTCATTCTTCTAAAAATTTATTTAGCCTCCTATCCAATTTAGATTGAAATTTGAGATTTTCTAAACATACTGAAAGTTTGTGAGATATTTAACAGAAAAGATGTTTAGTAAATAAAAGTTAGTTTTTTACTTATAAGATATTCTGTTTTTATTCTAATAAAAATCACCAATTATCCCAATTATTTCTAAGAATATATTATGTTTACGAAAACTACTATCTCTCAAACAATTTTTCTTTTAAAATTTTTTACCTTCTCTCTAGATTTGTGATATAATAGGTTATCAGATTGACAATCAGAGGACACTTCCAGATTCCTAGCGTTGAGTAGATCAAGAGTGTCCGATCAAATTCTTGAACCGAGTTAGGTTGCCTGTGATTTGATGGTTTTTGAGTATTTCTATCCTATAAGAAAAACTAGTTGTATGTTTTTAGTAAATATTGTATTTACTTGTTTTGTGAATTCGAGTAAGGAAAACTAGTTTTGTATGTTTTTATAGATATTATAATTATTTGTCTTTGTGAATTCGAGTAAGGGAAGCGAATTTGACTAATTTTTTTATATATATTGTAATTATTTGTTTATTAAATATGATTTTGATGAATTTGAATTAAATTGAACGAAAGCTTATGTATTGTATGATGTATTATCAATGTTTGTGAATCATGTGGTGTGTGATGGAGACATAGTATCTTCATAAAAGGAGATACCCGTGTTGAGATTATTAGGATGTGTATTGTTTGGGGATTCAGAGGTATCATGACTTTACTGGTACATTGGATTTGTATAGATGAAAATTACGTGAAGAGTCAAAGGAGGTTCATATGGCCATATCCGAGGTTTGAAATATGAGCTTGATCGGAATAGGATATATGGATTAACTCTGTGCATATGGGATTCGAGGTTTGAAATATGAGCCCAATCGGAACAGATAGGTGGTATATGACAGGTGCACACCTCTGAGTCTAACTCAATGCACAAGTGTCTTCCGGAAGTACAAAGTCTAGTGTTTTGTTTGTGAGTTAGTATATGTATGATTTGAGATGAATTATAAAAGTCTAGTGTCTTTGTTACTTGGTTAAGATAAAAATCCAATTTATGAAAATATATATTTTTTAAACTTTATAGCTTATCTTTTTTTGTGTGACATTTGTTTAGTTTTTAAACTGCGATGGGTATTACACATGAGCAGAAGATTTGATAGGTAACGTGAGTCTCCAATGAATTATTGGAGAAGTTTTATTTTATTTTATCTGAAATTTTACAAAAATATTTTTATTAAATCTTATGTAGAAAAATATATTTTTAAATAAATGATGAATGCATGGACTTTTATATTTAAGTTTAGTATATAATTTTTGTACAATAAAATTATTATTATATAAAAAATATGAAATATTATATTATATGAATTACAAAATATAGAGTATTATATAGTTGTTTAATCATAATACTATAAGTGACAACAAAATATTTTTACATGTTTATGAATTGTGTTTTATTTGGTCAACATATATTCTGTAGGACAATAGTATAACATAAGATTAAGGGATGACTATGGTGTATATGATACAATAAATTCGAATGAGATTAGTCTTGGTGTACAAGTTAGAAATGAAGATTTATCATTACATTTGTAAATGATTTAGGTATAAAAAAAATCGTGTGAATTGTCACTTTGTGAATCATATGAATGACATAAATGTAACAACATATATCTAACAACTTTGAATATATTTTTTTAAATTTTAATATTATCTTTTCCTTTATCGTTATTACAAAATAATTAATTAAAATATTTTTTTATTAATTATTGAAATATATAATAAAATATTATTTTATATTTTATTAATATAGTATTTTTTCTTTTTGCATTAAAACGACAAAAATGCCAGTTTAAATATAATTTGGTTGAAGTTTTTTTTTTTTTTACATAACTTTTGACCTTTTATTATACACTAGTTAATGAATTAAAAGAATAATGAGATTGTAGCGAGTTTATTCATTTATGGAGGCATCAAATAATATATTTTTTTTTACCTCATAAGATGAGAAGAGAGGTTATATAAAAAATTATAAAAAATTTAGAACTATGCTACTTGATTTAATTTGGCACGAATTTAATTTTTCAATTTGGATAGGTTATAATTATTATACAAAATTGATATTCCAAAAATACTTTATTTTGCTAGGATGTGTTAATACTATGTTTATCATTATTCATAAATTAATGTTAAAAACATTTACCTTTTTCTACAAAATTAAATTGATATATCTAAATTTTTATAAACTTTAAATTATTCACCAGAAATTCATTAATATGTACAACTTAATTACTTTAAATAAATTTTGATTTTCTAACTAAGATGGGAAAATTAAGAATACTGCAATTGTTATACTTGTTGTATTACATTTTTATTATGATGTTACATAGTTGTGGATCTATTCAGTTTAATAGAGCAATGTATAAAATTACAAATTTAGGTTTTATAACTAAGTTTATTATTTTCTGTAATGATTTTATTATTATGAACCACAGTACTAATAAATTTCGTAAGCTTAAAATATTTTTTTAGTTTTTGATAAATTATTGTTTTTTTTTACTTAGCACTTTTGTAATTTTTTTTGTCTGTGATACTTTTTTTCGGTTAAATTGTAACAATAAAATAAAATAACCTGGATAACATTTCCTGACAAAAATAAAACAAAGATTAACTAGGTAATTTTAAAAAAAGTTATTAAAAATAAAAACAAATTCAATAATTTATGAAGAATAAAAACATATTTGAAGAAAAACATTATGAAATTTTATCATAATAGCTAGGAAAACTTGTATCTATCCATTTTTTGAAATATTAAATGACACTTTCATCCTTATAATTTTGAAATAAATACACAGTTTTCTTATATTTTTAATAAAATAATATTTATACTCTATCTAATTTTTAAATAATCCATTTATCTCTCTTATCTAACATATTTTTAAAACTTAAATGAAAAAATAAAAAATAATATTTTCTCAAAATATAAATTATTATACTTTTACAAAAAAAATTAATGATAATTTAATAATACTTTTCATATTTTTTTTAAGTGTTACTCAATACAATATTTTAAAATAAGAAAGGTAAATTAAACAGTAAAATATATAAGTAAGCTGGATAATAAAAGTAATAACGTACTCAGAAAATGGATTAAATTACAATTAATTTTATAAAGTATTTGCAATTTATTTAATTTCAAACTTTAAAATAAAACATTATGTTTAATATAAGTTTATCTTAAGTTTTCATTAATTCAGTTCACTTTTTTTTAAAAAAAGTTTATTTTGAAAATGCATTTATTATTCATATTTATATATTTTTTTTTAAATTTAGACATCTTATCAACCATTAAATATGTAATGATACTCTGATATGTTAAAAAAAAATAGTTTTTCCTTACATTTTTTTTTTTGGCTTCTTGATGTTTTATTTTTTAAAAAGCTTCGGTGTTCATCAATATAACGTTACACAATGTGAAAATTAAAAAAAAATGTTGATAATAAATTTTGAGAATTTTTTTATATAAATACTAAACCAAATAATATTATTGTTGTTATTATTCAGAAAAAAAAAAAGAGAAAAGAAAACAAGGAAAACATAATCTGAGGTAAGTGGTGGTAACCATAGAAGAATGCTAGCTTGTTTGAGTGAAGGATAGAAAACTATGTTGTTCTTCCAAAATTCAAGTTCTTAACGTGCTTTTGAGGTATTCACCATGATCTTCAACGTATCCTACAACACTATGCAACTCTGACTCTGTTTCAGGAAAGACTTTTCAGACAATTCTTTTGTCCTTTGTCTGAGATTTGGAGTGGTTTTTTTGGTTTGCTGTGTTCAGCTCCGCATGGAGCTCTCACTCTCTCCAACTTCCCATCGCGTTCCTTCCACAATTCCCTCTTTGAATTCAGCTATACTGTGCACTAAGGCCACACTAGGATTTTCCAGTCGCTTCCACTCAATTGGGTTGCAGCATCCCCAACACAGATGCTGCCCAATTCCGGTTTCCAAGAGACCCCACAGACCCAGTTCCATAAGGGTGTGTTTGCTTTCCCTTAAAGTTCCAATTTTGATTCATTTGCTTGTGTTTCTCTGAGAAAAGAAAAAAAAAAAACAGTAAACTTCATGGGTTTTGCTGAACAGTTCATGGTGAATATGGATTTGGTATGATTGAAGGTTTTCAAATTGTGGTTCCTGCTGTGTTTGGAATAATAATTTTTCAATCTGTAAACAATGAATGTCTGGAAACAAACTGAATGATGGCATGAGTATGGAAAAATGATTAAAACAGTTCAATGTAGTAATAGAACAATTGAAATAAAAGGTGTCAGCAATAACCTGCAGTGACGATGATAATTGTAGTGAAATGAGGTGCAAATAAAGAAGTAACAAGGACTGACAAATGTTTTCTATATAGCAGGAGTGTTAGTGGATTGTGGTTGCACAATGTTAACTAGATATAAGATAATACATGAGTTATTTTGTGATTATTTAATACAAATTGCAGCAACGGAACTTGAAAAATTGGGCATAGAAGATTACAGTTTAGCTGCAATTGCAGCCATTTATTAGTAGCTTTAACTTCGTTATAATTGACTTTAGTTTGGTTTAACGGACATTTTTTACCTTACTTTTTGGTTTTGGATGAGATTTGAATCTTCTTTATCAGTTTAAATGAAAAGAATGCTTGCAGGCTTGCACTGGAGTTGGAGCTGCTGGATCTGATCGTCCATTAGTTGAAAGAATTTTAGATTTGAAAGATGCTTGCTGGAGATTTTTAAGGCCACATACTATACGTGGTACAGCACTAGGCTCATTGTGAGTAACTTTATAACTAGATAGCAACTGTTTCATGCAATTTCATGCCAAGTATACTTTGTCTAAGCTTCATTTTCTCTGTTCTTACAGTGCTTTGGTGGCAAGAGCATTGATTGAGCACACAAATTTGATAAAGTGGTCTCTTTTGGTGAAAGCTTTCTCTGGTCTTTTTGCCCTGATTTGCGGAAATGGTTATATAGTTGGCATCAATCAAATCTATGACATTGGCATTGACAAGTACGGTGCAGAAATATAAACAACTGTCTTATTTCTTGCTGTCTTCCGTTTGTTCTTTTTCTCTCTGTCCTTCTCATTTCACAATTCTTACAAAGTTTCAATATTTTGTTATTGAACATGTTTAACTGCACAGGAATTTCATTTTAAGATTCTTCTGCTCTGGTTCTAAAATTTTTCCAGTTGTAGTTACATGTCTAGTAAATAAATCCTGATAGTAATGTTAGCCTAAGTTGGTTTTATATTCTTTTTCAGGGTAAACAAACCTTATTTACCTATAGCTGCCGGAGATCTTTCTATCCAATCTGCATGGTTCTTGGTTATATTTTTTGCAGTAGCTGGCTTGTTGATTGTGGGGTTCAACTTTGGGCCCTTCATTTTATCTCTTTACACACTTGGCCTTTTCTTGGGTACCATCTATTCCGTTCCTCCATTGAGAATGAAACGCTTTCCTGTTGCTGCATTTCTTATAATTGCTACGGTATGATATATCCTCCCAAGTCCCAAACTTTTCAGTACTATATACAATTTGTGAATTTGTTTGTTTTTTGTTTTGGGATGAATTCAGTTGGCAATTGAATTTTTAAGCATTTGGGGATATATTTGAACAAGATTGACGGAAGAGTCTTATGTAGGTACGGGGTTTTCTCCTTAACTTTGGTGTCTACTATGCCACTAGAGCTGCCCTTGGACTTGCATTTGAATGGAGGTAGGTTATGGCTTATCATTTGTTGCTTAATATCTGTAATTGGTAATGTTGAACAACTGAGCTCATGGTTTCTGATGTTTAAATAGAGGATCACTGAAGAGTATACTAATTATGAATTTTTGATGTTTCAACCAAGAAAATAATTGAAACAGAATAAAACATCAGAGGTAGTGTTCTAACAGTCATAATGTTGGAAGGACAAACTCCACACCTTCGATATAAATTGTTCTTCGCTAACATCAATGAATGAAGCATGTGATGGTGTTAGCTTTTCACCAAATATTTTTTTGAGTGTCCAGCTTATCTCTTGCGAGCTTATTATATATTTCTTCTTGTATCTCTGGCTGCAGCTCTCCTGTGGTTTTCATCACAACCTTTGTTACATTTTTCGCATTGGTAATTGCTATAACAAAAGATCTTCCTGACGTTGAAGGAGATCGCAAGTAAGTTTTGGTACCCAGTTGCATGCATATTGCAGGTTCATTGATCTTATTTTCCTGAGCTGTTGATTTTTTTGTTCATCTCTATTTCAATAAATATGTATTTTTGAATGTATTGTGTCTAATATATATATGTGTGTATAAAGCGTAATATGCTTTCACACTTTAATTTGGTGCTGCATGTCTCAATTAACTTCAGGTATCAAATATCAACCTTTGCTACAAAATTAGGAGTTCGGAACATTGCTTTCCTTGGTTCTGGAATTTTGCTGATGAATTATATTGTTTCAGTAGTGGCAGCGATTTATATGCCTCAGGTGAATATCAACTTGCATCATGTGCCTGGCATGAAATTCTTTATTCATACATGAAAACAATACCTCATATGCTTTCTGGAACTGTTGACAGGATTTCAGGCGTTGGTTGCTCATACCAGCTCATATGACTTATGCAATAAGCTTGATTTACCAGGTTTGTTAATTGGATTAATAACTGTTACTAAGGTTATCATTCTAGTTCAGTGGATTTTCATACATGTAATCCAATTTACTCTGGATTATATTTTGTTAATTATTTTTGTTATATTTGTTTAGAGGAATGGGGCTGCTGTCGAGTTTCTTCTCTAGAATTTCTTGATTTTAACTTGGGTACATGTGTTCCTGAACAATATGAAATGTAGTATTATACGGGTCCTCCATTATCAAACACTTTTTCTGTGACTATCGGATTTTGTTATTTTCTTGAACATTTTGAGGAAGGAGAAGTTGGGGGAATAAACGAATAGAAAAAGAGAGGAAAACAGAAGAGAGTCGCCAGAATATAGAGGAAGAAACATCAGCTATCATATTAAAACTCATGAGCTGAAACATGCAGGGGCTAAGATATCGGGCCTCTCCCTGAGAAATTATGGAGATAGAGATTCTCACAAGATATTCTAGCCACATGCATCATAATCCAACATTAAAGAACCCATTTGCACAAGGCTTTACACTCGTTGAAAGATGAAAAGAACAAGAGACATATAAAAAATCCATTTGTGAAACTACACAGCCAATGGTCTTATTCACATGAAGAGACATAAATAGGATGAATAACTGTTAACCTAATTACCATAATTACATTAGCTTATTATATCTCATAATATCTCTAAGTACAATATTTCCCTATTAACATAATCTCAAGCTACACATAATTCTACTTCCAAAACCAGTGAACTAAACATAGTAGAGTTCCGTCAAGCCTTAACTTAATCTTCACAAGGTTGTTGAATCATTCAGTGTAACTTCACAGAAGTTTTCTGCCTTTGCTCCGAAAGTTGGTGTTAGTATGCAGTCTGTGATATTAGGGGACTGCCAAGTGGCCTATCTTCTCATTTTAAGTCCAAAAAACAAATTTTTCTCATGCAAGGAAACCAAAATAAATCCCCAAAGCTCTCCCCCCTCTCATTTAATAGTATAACAAACTTTACCCGTTTTCAACTTAATATTAGATGGCATAAGATATATCCTATTGTGATGAAGACTGCAAGTGCTTTAAGATATCCATGACACCATAAACATTAGTTTTTTCCCAGTATATAGCATTCTTAAGATTATGGGGGCATGTTATGCTGATTAGAGTGTATTCACAATATATGCTTGTTGATATTATAAAGCAAAGCGTTTCCCTCCTTTTGTGTTGTTGAGATTTTGTCTATCTCATGCACTACATGCTTATTGTGACCTTAGTTCTATGCAGGAGAGACTTGTCTGGTGTTTTCTCATTTTTCTGTTTATTTTTTTTTTCATAATGCAAACAAGTGGTTGTGAAATTTTAAAGTAGACATGACTTGTTTTCTTGTATTTCAGACATGGGTACTAGAACAAGCAAATTATACCAAGGTAATATTGTATCTTCTGCGAATCACTTCAACTACTTATCAACTACTTATTTGTTGGTTAAATACTCCAACTGTGGCACTAAACAATAGGTTTATTGATACAATTTTCGTGCAATTTAGTGTTATTAGATCAGGATAACAAAGCAATGTCAATTGGCTGTTAAAAGAACTTGCTTTGCTTGTTCTGGTAATTCCACTTTGTCCTTTTGGGGTCCATATATAGACCAGGATTTTTTATCAATGCAATATGAATAGTTCAATACTTGATTACTCTAGGTGGCAAAATACTGTGACCAAATTATTTTTTAAAATATGTAGACTGCCACATCAATGATTTTATAATAGGACTAAAATCAAAACAATTTTTAAAATATTGTGTATATAGCTTTCTGTACACCATCTCGACTGGCCTAAGTGGTGCACTTTTCATTCCTTATCTCTTCCACTAGTGTTTTGAGCTGCTTTTAAAATGTCTGCATGTATACTGCAGGATGCAATATCAGGATTCTATCGATTCATATGGAATCTGTTCTATGCCGAGTATGCAATATTTCCTTTCATATAGCAAACATCGCTGTGTTTTTCTTGGAAAAAGGTGCACACCTGCATAGTTGGAGAGATCTTCTTTGTTGTATCGAGTATCAATTAGTAAACTAGCTATTTTTTTAGTATTTTTTATATATAAATGTTTGTAGTATTTGCTTTTACTTTGATGTAATGCCATTAACATATTTCATATAGTACACTGAAAATATTTTCTACTGTTTTTATGCCTCTGCTATTCTTTGTCGATCGTTTTTAGCTAAAACATTCAGTTTTAACCTCTATGTTCAGTGTAGTTTATTTTACAAGCATAGAGATGTAAATGTAAAAACAAAATGTGTGTATATGGCATCATCACTCAATTTTTGGATTTCTGTTTTGGACATTGGGTCTGGTGACCAAGGTGCATAATTTTAGTGCATTTCTTTCTACACCCAATAAAAATTTACCTCCATTCCTTTTCATTAGAAGACTAAACATCTCAAACATAAAGTGTGTCTTTGGATGCGCATAGAAAATGAAGTTGAGTTGAAATTAATTGGAATTGAAAAAAAGAAATGCAACTTATTGTAGCTTTTAAGTCAACTGAAGTTTGAGGTTATTTGCCATGGAAGTTTTGATTTGCCTGTTATGCTGTTGCAACTTTCAACTCCATCACCAACACCAAATACATTCATCATTGGTTCTTATTTTAATTTTCACTAATACAAATTATCAAAGTACTTTATAATGTGTTTTTAAGTGCACCTCTATCACTCGTAATTGAACTTCAAAAATATGGAGGCAGGTATTATTATATGTTACATTATACATATCTCAAACCTCAACCTAATCAGTGTGTTTCTTTATAGATATTAAGAATTGAAACCACTCGGTAACAATTTTGGTGTTGGTGACAATTAATATATTCTGATTATACCTATTTCATCTTGTCTATTCCCTTTCATGCTATCATATATAAGATAAATAGAGTAAATACTTTGAAGGATAACACAAAGGTGGGGATTTGAGAAATTTGCTGCATAACTATACATGTTATTAATGATTTGCAAGTTGCTATCATCTCAATCTAGATTGGATGAAAGAAGCCAATCAGATTCTATCCTCATTTGGAACCAGAACATACAAAGTTCTTTTGTTCCTCATCCATCACATGACCTACAAAAACTATATGGCTTTGAAGAATGGCACTAAAAGCATTGAAAAAGAACTCCTGTGTCATTTTCTCAGCAGGAGTGGCATCTCTTAATTGCCACTTCATCCTATGTATTGTCAACTGATACACTGGCTGCTTAAGGCACTTGGAGCATCAGGCAAAGAAGGTGGAAAAGCAACATGAGGGCTGAAGCGAGATAAAGGGGGTAGCCCGGGAGATGGAGCCGTTGTTCTTGTCCTTGGAGACAAATTTTGCTGCTCCAGAATCAAATTCTGAAGCTCTAGAGGGTAGTCTCTCATGCAACCAATTCGAGGGCCTGCACCTGTTGTCCATTTAGTAGACAAGTGATTAGCCAATTGATATGATTTCCTTCCCTTGTGTGAATCTATCCTCTTCAAGATTTGCTCCTTTGGGATAGTGTTTTCATCTTCTTTATCTTGATTTTCAACAAACATGTTTGATTTGGAAACCATGAATTCCTCCTCATTTATAAATGATTCTTCCGCAGTCTCATAACCACAGTCTGATACCGCAGTTGGAGAATAAAATTGGGTACGTGGACCGTTTTCTTGCTCTTCAAGAACTTCGGGCACTATGATTCTTTTTGGTATCTCAATACTTGCAATTTTTGATCCTAGTCTTACAGACAATTTTGACAAGGGTGGTTGAGAGTTTGAATGAGCATTAGAATCCTCGTTTCTCAAGTCAGGAAGCTTTTCAGCTAATGAGTTGGGATTTTTTGTTTCAATGTTTGGAGGTTTCATGGCCTCTATAATATTGTGTTCGAAGATATCTTGGTTCATTTCGGCTATGCCTTCTTCTTCTTCATCTGGATTTTTCTGGATATAAGAAAATGGCAATCAGCATTCCACAATAATTTTCATTTATGTGATGTAACGAAAATGGCAATTAGCTTATTTTCTATGCATGATGCTATGGCTAAAGTTAAAATCTATCTATGATTCTATCCCAAGTACACTAACGAAATAATAGTGAATATGTAGTTATGTTAATGTAGGAGTTTAATTTTCTTCAGTCATGCAAATGCTGAATGGAAATTTGCATCAGATTGAACGATGCTATATCTTAGACTGAAGCAAAGTTACCATTTAGTCATTTTACCTTTACATCCGTAAGATCCACATTATTCTCCGCAAGGAATGACATGAGTTCTTCAAAATTTTCTTCTGTTGGGAGATAATGCCCACTGTGAGGCCAAACTGCCTTTGGAGATGAAAAAGTCTATTGTCAGTATGGAATACAACGGCGTGTAGAAAGAAAAGGAAAACAATATAAAATATCTGTTTTGTAAATATGGGGTTTATGTCTCTTTCATACCTTAAGAACACCATCCTCTGCCACTAGTCTACCAGCGGACAATGTGGCTCCCCCTGCTAGGAAGCTTGAATGTTGAAATGTGCCCTTGTTCTTCTGCCCTACATAAAGAGTCTTGGACGTACTAAGTACAAAAATCCACTTTGCATTTCCTGTTGTGTGAACAGGTTTCCCACTTTTCATGTAAAAGAGCCTTCCATTCTCAATAACTACTTCATAATCTATTCTTTCCACCTACAGAAGAAACAACTTTTAAAATTACTTTTACTTGTTGTTTGACAGTTAAGGAAGCTTTGAGTTTTTCTCTGAAGTAAAATATCATGGCCTGTTGCTGACATATTTTAACATGATATTGATCCATCTGTTTGAAAAAGAAGATAAAAAGGGAACAATAAGCTCACTGGACCCAGATATTTGATGCACTGCTGCTGAAGTTTTAACCTGGAACATCTCTCAGACTGTACTTCCCTGCCTTCCCCAATATCAAGCCTACACTTGTAGGTTGATTTATCCATTAGTCTGATAGAAAGTTACTTGTTAAACAGAAATTGAATTTTCATTCTTCTTTCAATCTTACCAATAGAAGAAAGGTTCATAGCTATCACAGCGAAGCCATTTGACATAATAAAATTGAAGATTATGACCATAACGATGTCGAGGGTCAATCTGTTCAAGTTGATAATCCAGTTTAGAGAAATTCGCAGTTTAATTTGAACAATATCACTTTAGCTATATGAGACTTACTGCCTCTAGCCAGTGCTGCAAAGCAAGTTTGCGAGCCTTCATATCCTTAGATAGACCCTTTCCAACCTATTATTAAACACAAAGTAAAAACAACTTAATAGTCTTTCAATCTACAACATCAAGAACTCAACATATTGTGATACAACTAATGTGAGAACCTACCTTGGCAGCTCTCTTTTTTGCCCTTGACCACCGTGAAACGGCCGTCTCCGGTTTCTCAATGTCAAAAAATGATATTGAACTGCGCTTCAGTTCAGCAAAATCCAAAGCCTTCCACCTATGTTTAAGAATTTAACTCAGTAACTTAAACAATATTATGGACATGTTTGTCTCTGGTAGAGACCACAAGCACATAGATTATGAAAGCTTTTTCAATTCCCTTATCTTTCAACTTAATTTGACAGTACTCTATGAGATTGCTCTAAGACTCCTATATCTTAAAGTGCACACTCTCATGCAAAAGAAGAGTATATAGTGCATGCATTGACAATTAAAATTATTTTTATTCTGTCATCCGAGCACAAATTGTATGGTCAACAATAATTGTCTTAAGAATTATACCTACCCTGATTTCTGGTTGGTTGACACTGTAAGAAATTAATTGACAGAGGAAATAACAATTAAAATGGACAATGTTTCATGTAAATTCCAATTGTGTTTACCCAGGTACATGTGTTGAAACTAACCATCTCTGCTCTGCAAGAACTGCACAATCTGCAAGTTGCCTCCTTGTCCTAAAACTTTTGTAAACTTTCTGCAACCTCAGTGCAGCTTGATCCCATAGACTCGGTGACCCCGGCATTCGCAAATACATGTTCTTCTCCAACCAATTACCACTACTGTCTCTACTCCTTGTGCTTTCTGGTTTACCAAACAAGTCATTTTCCATGTTTGCTTTAGGAGATCTTAAAGCAAACATGGTCTCCAACTCTACCGAACCTCCCACCGTCATCTTCCCTGCATATTTGGATTTCTTTGAGTCAAGTTTTAAGTGTTAACCATAGAACTAACTTACAAAAAAATATGCTCTATATCTTCAGCTCCGAAGTTGATTCGCCTGAAGAGAAACTTTCACAATCATATCGAAATCAACTAATGTGCAAGGTAAGGTTTTTCTCATTTAATAAATTTTTATAAATATAACTTAAATAAACAAGATTTAAGGGGAGAAACAAGTTTGAAAGAAAAGGGGGTAGGAGAAAGGCACAAAGCTTGGAGCTATTCTAAGCATTTTATTACATGTTGCAGCCGTTAAGATCTTCAAATCTTCGCCTACAAAGGTTTTGAAAAGCTTCATGAGCTCTTAGCATTCATGATCCTTTATAGAAAGAGGGAGGAAAACCAATGCATAAACGGGAACAAATTCCAATAATTTTTATTTGGATTTCAAAATCTTCATAGCGGAAAGAAAAGGGAATAAATTCCAAAAATCGCCAGATAAAATTACTGGCCTCTAAGCTTTAATTATGTTTTCTGTCTCAATGTAGCAAAAACCAAATCCAATAATTCCGTAGTTTAAAAATTGACACGCAAAAGACTTATCCGTTGCTTCATCAGATAGGTTTCTATAGAATTCAGAAAACTGACAGAGAGAACAAAGAATCAAATCTTCAACAGTGAATGTTACAAAAAAAAACATCAAACATTGTCTTGTCTAACATTTCAGAAAAGGAGTTGAGGGACACTGTCATTGTTGGTATCAATTTATAATAAACCAACAAAAAAAATGATCAAATTGTCCCTTAATCCTCATTCCCTTATCAACCCTGTTGCTCATTGGTCATGCTTTGATGTCATTTTCCTCCTCCCTTAACCCTCACTCACACCTCCAACCAAGCAAAAACCAAAAAAATAAAAATAAAAATGCCACGGTTGCCATCAAACCAGAAAACATGCAACCAACATGACACATATTCAATTACAAGAATCATAAAACATTGTCACATCATTATACATGTTTGAATATTGAAAAAGACAATGACAATATCTACACACACACTAGGCCAACACCATACAAAACAACAACAAATGTCTTTGTTAATGTTATTAATTATTATGAAGGAGCATTAGCATACCTGAATATGTGCCAGCGGGACCAAGGAAGAGGAAAGGCTGAAGGAGGTGTTCGGCAGAGACAGAGAAAGATGAGAGATTGAACAACAAGAAACAAAAGGGTGGAGAGAGAAGATGAATGGGGAGAGAAAAGAAGGAAGGGACCCCAGAAAGGAAGTGGCACAATGGAGGGTGGCAATGTATGAGAGAGAGAAAGAAAGAGATAGCGAAGAATGTGGGAAGAGAGTGTGATGTGAGGAGAAAGAGAAAGTGTTCTTTTTTCGGAGTTGAAGGGTGGCTAGGTGTATTGCAATGCTGTGCTCTCTCTTCCTTGCAAACAAACACGTTATGGCATGCCATGCTATTCTTGCACCACCCTTTTATAGAGCACATAACATTGCAAAATAAATAATCAAAATACAAAGAATGGAAGAATCACAAGGCCATGGAAAATGAAGACACAAGATTGAAAAGGTAGGTTCTTTTTGTACTTTGTAGTTTGGAGTGAAGTGAAGTGAGACATGCAAGCTGCCTCTCCAACTATGACTAACCCACGTAACATGGTGGATTTTATAAGTTTTGGTTAGTTCTATGTTGCACTAATGGATTATATTGGTCAGTTTTTAAAAATAAAAAATAATTTTAAATAAAAAACAAAAATCAAATTGGCATTTTAAAATTTAGAAAATTATTGAATTTAAAATTTTTATATATATATATGTGGTTTCGTTTTTTAGAAAAATAATGTTACTTTGTTAATTATACGGAAAAAATGTAAGACCCAAAGGGAACGAGGATGAGAATCATCAGTGCTGACGACGAACTGCATCACCGCACCACTCTCTGACGAGTGAAAACGCTGCTCAAAACTCTATATTCTTTTATATTAACTCAGAGGGTACTTCTGTCCTTTCTTCTTATTGATGGGTGCAGGAAGTAATTGCCTACCATTGATTAGGGCACTCCTGTCTCTTTCCCTTATTGATGGGTGCAGGAAGCAATTGCCTACCATTTATTATAATACTAAAGTCACTCCCCAAAAATGCTTTATAGTGAGACTTACAAATATAGGTTGCTTTGAATTTTCTAGGCCCAATTTGACCTAAATTGGCTTTTTCCTCCCTCCATTATTACTACCTGCACTGTCATACCAGTGACCAAAAGACTAAAATATCCTTTTTCGGTGCATCAGCCATTGTGTCTTCTTCTTCATTGCACCTCTCTACCGCAATCTTTGAGAGGAAGAAGAAAGTAAAACGTTGAATTGCTTATTCTAAAAAGTATCTAGTATGTTCTACAAATTTTGTTTTGGAAATTCTCATCCAAAACTTATCTCATATGTTATGGAAAATTTGTTTAAAAAAAGTCGTTATGCTTATATTTCAAAAATCTCATTTTGGAAATTCTGAAACATAAGTCACCATTATGAAGGGTAGAATGTAATTTTTTCTGGAAATGCAGTTAGTAATCATGGAGGTGCAGGAAGAAAGCGGCCCCAATAAAATTTGCTAGCTCTTGCAATAAAAGCATAAAACAAAATATATAAAAACTCAAAGCATAATCTTTTCATTTTATAGTTCAATTCCCTGTGTTCTTTTATATATAAAGTTTTCTTTTAATGGAATGGTAGATCGGAAAAAGATCTATTCTGCACCAATAATCTGGTTTGTATTCATAGGTTAATCTGTTCATTGACTACCACTCCATGTAAACCCTTTTGTAATTTGAGACTTGTGTTCTTTTATACAGGCACACAAACAGAGAAGGGTAGCTGAACCTAACATTACTAAATACAATGTGAAAGTCTTGCCACTAAGTTGTTTTTGCATCTGGGAGATGTTGTAATATTTGATCCAATTTCAATTTAATTTTATGCACTTGCAGTTCAACTACTATTTAAGTGCATATGGATGTAGAGAATTCTTCAAGAACCAACTTCAATTTTTCTTATTTTCTATAACTTATGCAACAACGTTTAATATTTAAAACAACCAGAAAATTGATTTACCCTTTAACAGTTTTCTTTGGTGGAAATTTATCAGAATTTCGACGAAACTTTACTATCACATGTGAACCCTTTATCCTTTTAACATATCAACTAAGTGGTCCACATGATTTAAGCAAAGCCCAAGTTGATTAACCCATGGGACCGAAGTTCAGAACAAATGCTAATTTTTCCCTGCACCTACATAATTTCAACTTGCACCGCCATAAAATTTGAATTTCCAGCTTTATCTCTTAGAGGTTTGCCCGATTGACTTTTTTAGTTTCAGTTCTGGATTTTATGATATAAAGACTTTTGAAATTGTATATTTCAATTCTATAATATCGAAAAAGTGTTAAAAATTCATTTTAGAATGGTCTTTTCAGAAAAGAAAAAATTTTTGTAGCGTGGAATAAGTTTTAACCTCTTATAGAAAAAGCTTATTCCATGATGAAAAAATTTGTGTGGAGTTAAAAATTTAGTTATCTTGTATTTCCTGGGTGCAGGGAGATATTGCGGTGTGGAAAGAAAAAGCCGGGTTTAGGTTTAAGACATAACAAGGCCCAAACCATAAGGGTAGTGGGCCACAGGAATTCAAGCCCAGACCATTAAAAAAATTCTAGAACCCGTTCTCTGCTTTCATTTCTTTATTCTTTACTTTAGTCCCTCCTTACGCAGAGTAGTGTACTGTACTGAACGAACCGCAGGTTCTGTTCTGAGAACAATCTTCTTCTTCTAATCTCTTCGTTTGCATTTTTTCGATTCTTGAAGCTTCTTCGTAATTCGCCTTTCTCTGCGTTGCGTTTTTTTTTTTCTTTCAGTTTCGTCGTGTTTGGTTTCGAAAGTTTTTTTTGTTTCAGCCATGGTGGAGAATAATCTCTTCGAGGATATTTTTAGAGTAGAAAAATTGAATCCCGATGACAAAAAATTATTCGATAGAGGTATTATTATTGTTCTTCGCATCTGTGTTGCTTCTGCAATACTTCAATTCTCTTCATATATTGTTTGTTTAGTTTAGCATGTCATGCTTATTTTTTGTACATGTCTAGGGTTTTTCTCTTTGAGCTCTCTGCGTATTATTGGCTTTCCATTTTTTTTGGAATCTCGTTTTGTTGTTTGTCTGCTGTTATTCGATTTCCATTTGTAGCGTGACATGGTTATTTTGTATCACCAGAGATGTTTTTGATCTTGTTCTGTGTATTTTATTCTAATGCTTCGATTTTGTGCATCTCAAGTTACTCGAATTGAAGCAAGAAGTGAAAAATTTGACATGTTTATGCACCTTGATATCAATTCTGAGATATATCCGTTGAAGGTCGGTCAGAAGTTTACCCTTGTGCTTGTTTCATCACTTAATCCTGATGGAACACCAGATACTGGTTATTATACTCAGGTAAGAAATTTATTATGTACAGTGAACCCTTCTTTCACTGTGAAGGATTGTTATTATTATTGTCAAGTGAAATCATGGTACAAAACATTAGTTACTGTTAGAACGTGCATTTAATGCTGTGTGGTTGTACTTATTCTTGTTAAAGCCTCAGGTGTCTGGCAATCTTTGTTTACTTTACAGTTGTTATCAAGTCTTCTGTGACTGGGAGCTTCTGTCCTTTCTCATGAACTTGTAATTTAAACCATAAATTTGGTTAATGGTGAGCGTAGACATGATTGATGTGGCAGGAGTGGTTTGTACTTTAGTACATCGATCTTGATGATTACATGACAATATTGCTTAATTTAATTCTGTAAGAAGCAAATTTTCTCTGTTTAATACACAGTTTGCTCTTTCTAAATTTTTATTTAGTGCCATTTTACTGTGTGTGTATTGCAATATTCAGTATCTATGGTTGTATCTAACCCCTTGGCAACTCTCTTACTGAAACAAGTTTCTAGTATGACTCTCAAATACTCCGACACATCAATGTTTAACCTCTATGTGATTCTGGTATTTGTGTGATACATTTACATACATATTGAGAAAGTATCTTATATATATATATTAATTTTTTTAAGTAATACATTTGGGATATAGCACAGATCAGATAATTTAAAAAGGACTAAAACTACACACAAAACAATCGTTTCCTCTGTATCCTTAACGCTATACTAAGTAGTATGCAGTTTTATAGCTCGAGAGTGAGTTAAAAGAGTGAATGATGGGTTTAAAGAGACATGAACCCAGCCTAAAGAACATTCTTCTGGTTAACCACCATGAAAAGAAAATAGATGAAAAACTTTAATATTTTTAATCAAGCCGTCTAACAACCCTCAGGCTTGAATTCCCTTGTATTTTTATCCTAATTAAAGATGTTTCTTTGTCCCGGTAAATCATGATAACTGGGACACTGGTAATATACAAATAACGTTGCTGTAGAACATATGCCATCAAGTTTGTTAAATCCTAGAGTCTACACAAACTCATGTGGTCACTGCCATCTGAGTATTCCTAATATAAAAATATTTAAATAAAGCCATCATATCATTCAACATAAAGTGGAAACCCATCACCAGTTCTAATAGATATACAAAAACATGGACCTGCATGGCTGTACACTATTTTTCATAACTCATTTCTTGCTCTGGAACTAAGATAAAAAGGATGTTCACACTTTGACAAACTACATTTGAATCTGGTTCCAACATGTATGTTTCCTAGAAGGATATATTGTTGTTCATCCAGAGAATATTCCATATCAAAGCTCAATACCTTAGCCCTAATGTCTCATCTCACCTTCAGTAACTTCATGTGTACATTTAAAAATGTTAACTGCATTCCTCTCGACAGCGAATAAAAGAATACCAACTCCAAAATTAAAAGAAAAGAACCCAAATTTGGAATAGAAATCTGAAACCCTTTCCTTCATGTTTAAGCACTCTATTTTCTAGACATCTTCATTGCTTCATGGTCAGTTGGCAATAATATTGGGTTGTTGTGATTTTCGGTTCTTGACTAGCACTCGGTTCGCAGTTGTTGTGATAGAATAGGGATAATAGGTTTATAACAGTATGTCAAATGGCGCCAGAACTTGATGTTATGGCCAAGAGTCGATAGATTCATAGAAAACAAACAGCCAATTTGAGAAGGCCAACAACAATGAGGGTTTCAATTTTTTGTGAATGATATTTTCCCTGGCTAGGATCTTAAGCTCAAAGCTAGTCTGTGTTGAATCGTGAGCTTGATGACAATATCCCATAGTGCTTTTAACAAACTTTGTGGATGGTGGTGTGATGTAGACATAACCCAATTTGTAGCTAATAGTTCCCTTTTCATAATTTTCTTTCTATTTTTAGCTATTTTTTCTCTTATATATTTTCTCTATTGATTTTCAACTCAGTTAATTTAATTTGGCTTACAGAATTCTGCTGTGTATTTATTTTTTCCAGATCAATCGACAATCACTGGCCAACAATTTTGAATATGTCATGTATGGGAAGCTCTACAGGATAACAGAGGGTTCTGGCCGTGAAAAGGCGTATGTCTATTTCCAGTTTTGATTTTCATATGAACATTTAATAATTTACTAAATAACTAAATTAATGTTAGTAACTTAATTATGTATGGCCTGCATGTTGCCAAATAGCCATTTAGAAGCTATTTACTAGGAACAATGGGTTCGTCCTTCGGATTTGAATTGTTTTTAATTGAATGCGAGCATGAAATGAATGAGTGAATCGCATATTTGTAGTTCATCTAGTGCCGATTGACCCATTTTATATGTAAATATCACTGCTCACTAAATAAAATTGACAATTATCTATGCATAGTGGAGTTCCGTTGTGCCAATCAGTTAGGAATTATCTTTCGATTATGAGATGAAGAGTTCACTGAAGTTATGTGATTATGTAGTTGGTTTTATTCGTAGTAGCAGCTCCCCTAGTGAGAAATGAATGCGATCATTACATTAATAATTTAATGTTTCAGTTAATCTTATCTTTGTTATTCTTTTTAATAATCGGAATTTTTATGGGCTTTGAATTGTAGGGAGCTAAATATTTCATTTGGTGGGCTTCTGATGATGTTGAAGGGAGATACGTCTCATTGCAACAAGTTTGAGCTTGATCAGAGGTTGTATCTTCTTATTAGGAAAGTCTGAAAATTGTATTTAAAAAAGAAAGGAGGATGTGAATCCTTGTCGTGGCAAAAGCACAGCAGCTACTTCCAACTACATGTTTCGGGTACTTTAACTTTTATTAATGCGGGTCTTTACTCCTTAGTTGGACCCGAAGTTTAAAAACCAAATACTTGGTGATTTGGTTGTCAACTCTGATTTTGTCGTATCCTTTTTTTTTTTTGCTTCTGTTTATTTTACCCTCCAACCTTTTCTTCTCCTTTTATAGTTACTCGTATTTCTTTCACATCCATTTCTTTCTGCAGTATTTCACACCCCTGCTTCGGTTTGAGAACTATTGTTTGATTATACTCATTCACCTTGTGTGTATTCTCGTCTTTAATCTAACTACTGTTTGGATATTTGTCTTTTAAAAAGAAGGCACATCATACACCATATTGGCTTATCTAAGTTTTTGCATTTCATATTTGACTGTCGAGATCTATTTTCATTTCCTGTTTTCTTTAGGTCATTTGCATTCCATATTGGCTTATCTAAGTTTTGTGCATATTATATCAGCTTAGTTATGCCATTTCCTTTTGTTTAGGTATTTCAATATTGTTTTTGTCTTTCTATGAAGGTTCTTATGTTTATCAAGGCATTTTATCTGCCTATCTAGACATCTTACTTTTCGTGTTAGCCTGTGAAGACTTTTGTTTGTCTATCAAATTGTTTTTACTTTTTATGTCATCCTATGAAGGCTCTCTTCTCATCAATTCCACTTTCCTTCATGTGAGTCCCTTCCTTTTCATGTTAGTCCATGTAAAACATTTAATAGTTCAAAGCTTTTTGTTAACAGACATTGAAAAAAATGACCTTATTGATATTCGATGAGATATAACTTCAGAAATATTAACTAAGAAAGCTTTGATTAATGATTTATTTTGAAAGAAAATTGATTCCGATAATATCAAGGGAGAAAATAATCTCTATTAACATCAACTGAAAAAGTCTTAATTGATATTGGTTGTTGAAAAATAATCATAAAAGTAATATTAATTAAGAAAATCATGATTATCATTAGTTAAGAAATAACTTTGAACTATATTAACAGAAAAACAATTGTGACCAACATTAATAAAAAAAAGTTCTAACTAACGTCAATACAAATATTTCTAATCGGATGAATCCAAAAAAATAAATATAATATTAGTTGAAAAGCAACGTCGTTGTTAAAAATATTAGACTAGCATCCCCTAACAAATTAATATCACCATACATTGGCAAAAAAATCTTGGTGATGTCAAATACAAATTATCCTTGATAGATCAACTTAAAAGAAATCCAATCTTGACTAAATCAATGATACATTAATTTTAGTTGAATCGATAACTTAACTTTGGTTAAAATTGACAATGTTCCAGCCTTAGTTTAACTTGTAACGTTTTGATGATAGATATAAGTTTTAAAATATATTAACGTATTATTTTATAATTTTACTTTCAATTTTTTTTTATTATTGAGATGAAATTTAATGTATTTTACTCATAGTAAATTATTAAAAAGATAGTATCACAATAATAAGTGTTAAAAATATATCAGAACTACTTCTCCAAGTATAAAAATTCAGTTGCTAAGAAAACATCAAAAATTAGAAAATAATCAGAGAGCAAGTAAATTTATACATATAACATAAAGAATGAAGATACTGTCATGTTGTCATGTTGTATGTATAATTGTTTAGCATGAAAAAAAGAATAACAAATACATATAAAACAAATTCATTATCCGAAATAATATAGCATACTTCGCTAGTTGTTTTATTTTTACAAAAGCTAGCATTATCAAATTATTCATATTAATGGGTCGGTACAACTATTTTCTAAGAACATCCTACACATACAGTGAGATCATGAAACAACCCTAATTAGGATATCTTGATAGGGTTAGACACCAAACAATTCTACTAACAATTTCATTACTCCGTCGCGTTCAAGTTTACATACATATAAAAATTGGTCCATAATTAATATGAGCAACAATAAATAATACATCATATAATGTGATGGTTGTCTGTCTTGATACATAATATTTTTTTATCACCTCTCAACCAAATAACATAATATACATATATTCAACGAAATTGTCATAATATAAAAATAAAAAACTATTATCGTTTATATTCAAAATATTGCATTTCAACCTTCACAGTATAAAAAATTACTTTCTGTAAATAATTTTGGTTTTATTTATTAGTAGTTTTAATTAATTATTTTATAATTATTACAATTTTTATTCATGATGAAAAAACCATCATTTATTTTATTATGAACAAAGAACGTATAACTTGAAATAATAAACAAATGAAAAGGCATCTAATTTTTACTTTTTTTTTTGTTAAAAGTTTGTCTTATGGTTTATCTTTTAACTTATATATTTATAATCATAAGAAATCCTGTTCTCCATTTTCAGTTCTTTGGTCAGATCTCATCCTACACTCACCGGTCACCCTTACTCGCACCACCGTCCACGGCAACTCCGGCAACCACCTTTGGCTCCCTCACTTTCTCTCTCTTTTTCTCAGGTTCCTTCTCTATTCTCTCTCGATCTATTCAAATCTCAACTTAGATCTTCTAATTCCGTACCCATTTTGGGATCCTTCCTATTTATTGGATACATCTCTCTCTTTTTTGGAACAATTTCCTCACTTCACCCCCATTACTTGATTTTCCCACATTTGTTTCGCCAATTGCGATTTATTTTCAAAGATAAAACCATTTCCCCCCAATTTTCGTTTTTTTACAGGGTTTGACATTTTTAATTTGCGAATTGCTTGCGATTGTGTGATCATTTACAGATCATGATTTGCACGGAATTGTGTTTTGCTTTCTTCAATTCAATGCTAAATTCGATGAATATTTGTGTAAAATTTAAAACCTCTGGCTGGGATTTCACTCTTCATCAGCTTGGGAATAGGGTTTTGCTTGAGTATTATGTTTTTGTTGATGGAATTATTGTTATGTGTAGCGAATTGTCTTTTGAATTTTGATGATTTGCTTGCTTGGAAAATGTTTTGTATTTGTGTATGTGGTATTGAATCTTATGCTTATGCTTTTGTTATTCCTTCATTGTCTTTTATTTGATATTTGCTTTACCTTTTCTGCCTTGAAAGTGACTAGTTAAGAGAGGGTTTAGTAAGTTAGTTCAAACTATCAGTGAAGCAAATTGTTGTTTGAAACTGACTGTTTGCATTGTGTGTGTGTTGGTAGCAGAAATATGCCTTCTCAGAAGGTTGAAACGGGTCACCAAGACACGGTCCATGATGTTGCCATGGATTACTATGGCAAGAGGCTGGCAACAGCTTCATCAGATCACACAATTAAGATAATTGGAGTTAACAACACGGCCTCTCAGCAGCTAGCAACATTGACTGGTCACCAAGGACCTGTTTGGCAAGTAGTGTGGGCT
>Ga0099825_1000239_pt1 | contig 50766 bp, 25 predicted proteins | sample SiratroredBW_FD_76838 | JGI IMG/M metagenome (GOLD analysis project Ga0099825, IMG submission 76838) | Root nodule microbial communities of legume samples collected from California, USA - Siratro red BW | ecosystem: Host-associated > Plants > Roots > Nodule | place: USA: California | collected...
GTTATTTTATTTTATGTTTTATAATTATTATATAAACTTTAATTAAGGTTATATTTTTCTTTCATCTTAATTTTTTTTTTTTTTTTTTTTCTCTTACGTTCCTGGTGCTGTAAATGGGAGGAGATTAATTCCGGTTTTGTCTTTTTCTCTATGCTTTCAGTTTTGACATCTTGTTACTCTTCATATGACTGCCATTGACTTTTCTTTCCTATGTTTTTCTTATTTTAGCTTATTTCTTTATTTTTTTTATAATCCCTATATTTTGGTACACTTAAATTTTTGCACCAGTATAAGGTACTCAACTATAATATTTTGAGTTAAATACATCTTTAATTTTTTTATTAAATTGGTTCGTTATAAAATTAGTCTTTATCGTTATTTATTAATTATGTGGCATGCATTTAGACCTGTCACATTACTAATTAATCTGAAAAGACATATAATATTGTGTTATCGTTAAATAATAATGCGTATCATTTAAGAGTCAAAAGAAACAAAATAAATATTCTCAGGATATTAAAATTCAATTTATTGTATTTACACTTACCAACAAATTTATTACTTCGAAATATAGTCTTAGTTACACATATATAATATAAGTAATTATAAAAATGTACAGTACTTCATGAATGAGTAGAGAGAAAAGGTTGAGAATTTTGGTGAATTAATTGCCCAGATTTCCGTTTTGCACTAACTTATGGGCGATTTGTCAGATATGATAAAAGAGGGTCAGAAAATTATGGAATTTAACTGTCGTTGGCGCTGAAGAACGGCTTAAAAACAAGGTTTAGTACTGGTAGTGAAGAAATGAGAGGAGTGAAAGAAATAATGAATAAAAAATAGAAAAATGATTAAATTAGAATATATTAAAGAAGGGTTAAATTGTTGGGACAGTGACCCTACAATTTGCATTGTAAGAGAGGGTTGTGAGGGCAGAAGATGGCAGCATCACACATGGAGTCATAAACCCTTGAAGAGGGTCCACCAGGGGGAATCTTGTGAGTTGTGAGTAACCTCACTCTGAAAAGAACCTAAAACACTAGCATGCAGTTGTTGTCTCTGTGGCACTGTGCACGCAAGGTGATGTGTTTCTCTTCATGAGTGTCAGTCCTAAGAAAGAGATGAAGCTTCATCATCATCATCATCTTAAGGGTCAACTTTTTCTGCTGTTAATGTGCTTTTCTCAGCCTTTCATCAGCATCCAAATATCTAAGCTAATCTAATCTAATGCTCATCTATCATCCCCCGTTTCTGAAAACAATATGTACTTGCTTCCAAAAATCATTTTTTTCTCTATAAAAAGAGGTATATATTGATTGGTTTATAAGTAACGGATGGATGAGATCATGTTGTGCTTTTGGTATATTGTGTTATATATAAATATATATTTGCACATATGAATGAGAGATTGCTAGATGGAACATTTTCGATTTGGAATAAAACAGGTCATTATTTTTCTTTGAACTCGTATGAACAATGATTTGGTGGGTATCTAATTCTCCTCTTTTACACTTTTGTTTTATTTTTCTTTCTAAATCTTCAGATTTACTGTTGCCAATGTAAATCATGCTCCTCATTTTTCTAAGCTAATTTATCACTTCCAAGGTCATTTGGCAGTGGAATCATTTATCCGTTTCATAATTTTCCTTTGAACTTTTTACAAGTAGGATGAATGGGGTATCCAATTCTCCTTTTTTATATTCTTTAGTTCTATTTTTCCTTTTATATATCTATTATATATATTAAATTTAAATATATAGTTTAGAGAGTATTTATTTTGTTTTTTCAATTTGATATTTTTAATACTCTATCTGTTTTCTTTGTAAAATGTGTATTTTACATATTACAATTCAACTCGTAAAAGAAATCATCTTACATTTTATCTTCTTATATGCACATTATTTTTAATCCACTGTTGTTTTTCTTCTACTTGTAACTTAAAACAGTTTTGCTTTAAAAGAAACTATTGATAGTTAAATATAGTATTTACATCACGTTTTAAATTATTAATTCTAAATCTAAAATATAATTTATGTATTAAAATATATTTAACATAAGTTTCAGTTATAAATACTTAATTTTATCATTTTTAACTATATAAAAATAAACATGTCTATATGATATGGATGCTTAGATACTAGTTTGGGTTAATTTTGCATGATTAAATTATACCAAGCAATGTGTTATGCTCGACATCATATTGTAGTTTTAATTGTTTATTTATGAATAAACTTGGGCTTTCTACTCAAAGAATTTTAATGAATTAAAACAATTGAACCTTGACTGATCTAGCTCTAGTAATGTGAATCTATAAGAGTTATTTATTTTTTTCTTCTTATAACTAAGAATTAAATTCAATTTATTTAAAGAAAAAACCAACTTTTCCCAGCATTTAATAGTCCTTTTCCTACTTGAATTGAAGCTTGAAGCCTCCAGATTTCCCATTTGTCAATATTATTTATGCTTAATCACTCTGCGGTTTTAGTAATTTTTCAATATTAACTTGATCACTGCAGATCTAAATTACACCCTGCAGTCTCACACATATGTGAATTATTAATTCATAAATTCTGACAAAAAAATGGTACACCGAAGGAATACCTGCTACTGACAAAAGTCCCCCACCGTGGCCTCAAATCAAGAAAATCCTCCACGTTATGGCTGAGATAATATAAAAGTAAGTGGAAGAGGCACAAGTATAATTTGAGTGATGAATGCATAGATTTTAAAACTGAAGGTATATTTATATATAGAAAATAATATGAAAGGGGAATGAAGTTTTATATTAGAAATTGTGGATTTGGGTGATGGCAGTGTCTCTTCTGGTTTCTCTTGGATCTGATGGCATGATATGATGGTGCATAGCGTATGAATTTGACTTATGTATGGCCTACAATTTTGTCCATTTTGATGAAAATGGTGAGTATTTGGGCGTAAAAGATGTGCCCCACAGTATTGAATGGCCTGCATTTACCTCTACGGATAGGAATAATTATTCTGTTACACAGCAACAGTTCGAGACATAAACGCTCCTGTTGCAGTACCTTCTTCATTCATATACGTACATGCACAAAAGTCTACGGACCCTATTCCTTGTCGGATCATCACTCACACACTTTCACCTTCACTCACTGCTCACTCTAATCTCATCCAAGACACCACACACTTGGGAAACAAACTCTATTTACAATACCCTACATGCTTCAACTCTTCCTTTTATTCTCCATTTTCACTCAACTTCTCTTTTACACTTTAATCCTTTCTTCTTTTTCTTTTTTAGGTTTTGTTAACTCTTGAGTTAGACCAAAAAAAGTCAAGTATAATATTGTAATATGTAATTATATATTATTAATTATTCATCTACTATTTAAGAGACTTCTTTTTAACAATATCTTGTATACAAATTTGAACATCATGTATTTTTTTTAATAAAATAAGTATATTAATTATTTTTAAACTGTTATTAAATATATTTTATGTTTAAGATTTAATTTATTTAATGATACATTTTATATGGTATATGTGATATAGTCAATAAAATTGGGTATTGAACGGTTGGTTTGAAAATCAAAAACAGAAGAATAAAAGTAATTAAAGTGAAGTGTGGGATTAGAAAAAATGGGGGTTGGAATGGGGAAGAGTGGGAGTGGAAATTGAGGTAGAGGAAGGCATGGTTTGAATGGAAAAACCAATTGTGGAGGAATTTTTTACCAAGATTCAAAGAAGTTTATTAAATTATGATAGAGAGAATAGATGGGTTTGGAGAGGGAACAAGGAAATAGTTTATACAATGAAGGATGCATATTGCAAAGTTTTGGGGGTTGGTTTAGGTCAGCATGAGGAAGTGTTTCAAAAACTTTGGAAGGTGAGAGCTTTACCCGCTTCTTTATTATGTGCCTGGAGAGTTATGATAAATAGGTTACCTACGAGAGATAACTTGGTGAAGATTGACATCCCAATTGAGAGTAATTTATGTGTTTTTTGTAATGAAGTTGAGGAAAATGTGAGTCACTTGCTATTCACTTGTAAGATTTCTTATTCTATTTGGAAGATGTGTGAAAATTGGCTAGGTGTGCAGTTGGTGCACCATTTTTCTGCCAAAAATCATTTTGAGTTTTGGGCAAAGTGGAGGTAGTAAAAAAAGGAAAAATAGTGGAGTACACTATTTTAGTAATTTGGTATATTTGGAAGCACCGAAATAGTATTATCTTTGATAATAGAGTGTGTGATGTAGGAGAGGTATTTAATAAGATTCAGGTTAAGTCTTGGGCAGTGGTCAAAGGAAAATACAATAATGTTTACTTCCCCTATCCTGCCTAGTGCATTGAACCTTTGCTATGTATGAATTTGATTAGGTAAGTAGACTCAGATTAGGGTGGGGGAGGAAGAGGGCAAGTCTGTCCATAGGAAGGTCTGGCCATAGTTTAAGATATTTTCAACGCAGTAAGCTTTTTAGTTTTAGTTAGATTTTAGTTTTTTTTCTATAATTATGATATGAATACTGAGTTGATTAAAAAGTTCATGTGTGTTGGATCGAACATTTATTACTAGACTAAAATTTATAGTCCCATTAGTTATGGTGCAATTCATTCTACTTAATAGTGTAGTAATTCAAGAGTCACGATTCAATTATGACTTGGTCCATCTGGCTTATATAAGTCATGAGATAATTGATGTCACCCGCAACAATCTCTCCCTTGACAATTGTCCCACTACGTATCGAACTCGTGATATTGACTTTGATACCAATTGTTGAATCGCTTACTACTAAGCTAAAAGCTACAGTCCTTAGTCAAGGCACAACTTTTTACCTAAAAGTGTAGTAATTCAAACACGACGAGTTGATTGTGACTTGACACACCTAACTTCCGCCACAAGCTAGTTGATGTCACCCACAACAATGTGATGTTGTTCTTCAATGTCTTCCTTCATATCTAGTTAATATAAATACAAGAAAATTCAAGGTATTTATCTTTTGAACACAAATTATAAGTGGATGACTTATTTTATCTTAAAAAATGTAATTACATGTTCAAATTTGAGGAGTGAAAAAGTGTTTCTTTTTTAAATCGGGTTGAGTAGAATAAGTTTTAACGTAAGTTGATGAGTTATGATACTATTTTGTTATTGAGTAAACTTTAAGTGTTGTAACAATTTATGATGACAATGTTATAACTAATGTGAATCATTATTATGTAATAACTGCATATAGTTCATAATTATTATTGTGTTACACTTCAGTAAGAGTTATGAATATACCTTGTACTTAAAATGTACTTGAATTTAAGTTGAAGTAAGAGTTATGAATATAACTTGTACTTAAAATGTACTTAAATTTAGGTTGGATTGATTCTCAATGAAATTTCTTAATTCAATGATTTTTTTTTTTATTTGAATAGCTTTGGTTGTCTTTATCATAGTATTTAGTTGATGATAATTTTCATGTAACATCAAATTTGATTAGAGATTATATTATAAGGTGTAGGGTTTAATAATTTGTTCTTTTGCTCTATACATATTGCTTGAACAAAAAATATTACGAATATCAATATGTATAAAAATCTTACATAGCGAGCAAGAATTTTAATTTTATAATTTATGGCTTAACTAGTCAATTATTGTTCAAGTAAATAAATTTTTGTTGAAGAATATTATTCAAACATGGAGACTTTATTGAAATGTTTTCTCCTATTTTTAGAATATGTTTTAATTTGTTCTTAAATGCATTAAAAATTATATAATCATAAGATCGAATTTGTGATTAAAATGTTTTATTTCATGACATATGGCTATGATTAATGAATGTGATGGAATCATACTAGATGAATGATATAATTGGTGTGAGATGATAGTTTTTGGGGAGGTAATACTATTTAATAAGACTGAGTGGGAGTATTTAGTGATGAAATATGTTAATGAGATATTTAAGCATTATTAGTAATTTAAATAATATATATTAAAATATCATGTGGTAAAAAATTTATAAAAAGTGTTCTTCTTTTTCTAAATTGATGAATTACCTATACATCTTGGATGTACAAACACACGCATCTACACACTTTCAAAAATATATTCTTATCAAATATTTTAAAAATTCTAAAGTATATTTTTCAAAATATATTTTCTTAAAGAAATAAAATAATAATTTTAAAATATATTTGTCCATAAAAGACAAAATAAGAACATTATTTTCAAAGAAACAAATAAATGCCTACAGTTTTAATTTATTTCTATATCTTTATTGTGAAATATTGAATGATATTAACTACCCTAATTGGAACCAATTTTTACATGTTATTTTGAACATTTTATATAAATTTTAGTTAGAGTTTGTGGAAGCTAACTGACAATAAGAACAAAAATAATGAAGATGACAAAAAAAATGAAGAACAATGATATTGTGTGAAAATAGAAAAAAACATAAAGATATTATGAAAATAGAGAAAAAGTTAAGAAATATTGCATTTGACATGTGAATTTAGAATATTCTATGTCAATTTTAATAGAAAACAATGTTAAAATTTATGGTTCTGAGTTATTTATGCAATTTGATATCACACTAATGTGTTTTGGATACTTCTTCACTGTCTTAATTTGAATGAATGAGTTCTTTACTAATAAGAAATAACAAATTAATTAAATAAAACTGTGACTTAAAATTTCTTTTACACATGTTGAAGGGTGGAAATTTTGTGCACACATTAACTAAACAAAATTATTCTTGTGCACACTGTCCAATACTCATGATATTAGTTCAAAATCCAAACACCGAAGTCGTTCGTAAGTCCCACATTTATATATTTTGCAAAATTATCAATGTCACATACATTACATTAGTTTTTATCAAAACTAATGCATTATGTGTAACAATTAACTTATAAATTGTTATGGGATAATTTTAATTAATATATTTTATTTTTTATAACAATTATTGTTTTAGCTCTATATTTTATAAGTTCTAATTATTTCTTCTGTTATTATTAATATCTTAATCTTAAAAGTTAAACTTTTAATTAATAAAATTTTAAATAATTTTATTGAATCGTGTTGTAGTTACAATGGTAATTTTGCATTATTTAGTTATTATCAATATATCGAGTAAAAAGATTACATATGTTACACAGCTTGTCTATATTATAATCAGGTGACATGGATGAGATTACTTTCGACGAGCTCGTTACCGTGTAATAGAAAAAAAAAAGTGTAAATTTTGCAGCAATGGTTTAATAAAGTGTTGTAGAAAAACAATTTACTCAAAAATACTGTTGATTTAGCTAATTTATTTCTTTAAAATAAAACCTCAACAATTACATGAGATCTACAAGTTCAAAATAATAAATTAAAATAATAAAGTTCAAAACAGTTGAATTTAAGAAAACATAATTATTCTAATTTATTAAAATTTATATCGTTACTATTTCCAAAGAATTACGAATGAGAAACAAACCAAAGAGGTAAATGATAGATGCAGTATTCAATGTGATAGAAAAGATTGACAGAAATGAAAGAAAACAAGAATTGGTGTGTATTTATAATAATAAACTATAAAAGAAGATAATAAAAAACTATGTTTATAAAACTTACAAAATAAAGAGACTGTTAGGCAGAGAAAAAAATAATGATACCATTGTACTCTTTATATATGTGTCTGCACATACATTCACTTGAAGATGATGAAAAGATAGTAAGGACTTACTGAAGTCATATTGTTGACACTAGGACTCAACATCTATCCGCTAGGGTCCGATTTATTTAATATTTTAAAAAAATTATTTGACTATTTAAATTGTGAGTTAATTTTTAGATCATTTACAAGTTTATATATATTAAGTCAATTTTTTAAAAGAAACTTTTATTTTAATTTTAAATGAATAAAATAAATATACTGAATCTTTAAAAAACATTATATCGTGCTTTTGATACTTATTTTTATAATAAGCTATAATTTTATATAATTTATCATTAAATTTTAACAAAAAAAATTCATACTAAAAATAAAATTTATTTATGAATTTATAAGTATTAAAATATTACTTTTGAGTCAGGTCAGATAGCCATAAAATTGTAATTAGTTATCTACTGTTATTATTCATTTTATCTAACTTTATCTATTAAGAGTATTAAATGGTTAGTTTATTGTTCATAATTTGAAAGAAAAAATATTTTAACCATAACTTATATTTTTATCTTAAAAATAAGACTAGACTTGAAGAATATTTCAATACAAAGTTGAATCTGCAGTAATGTTAAATTTATATTCCATAAATATAAATGAGTAATTCTTTTATGGAATATATCAGATTATATCACAAGAATGAGAAACGACAAAAAGAAAATGTCTACGGATCAAGATTTATAAACTTACAAAACAATGCTATGATATGGAAACAGTGTATATAAACAGTGAAAGGAATTGGAATCTGATTACTGCCCAATTTTATAACTTTGGCATGTGCATTTGCCGGATACGTGATCAGCAACAGTCTCTATGAATCATATAAACAACTATAAGAATCATAAAAAAAATTATAATTTTTCAACTAACCACAATAAGTACAATTGGAAGAAATTGTACCGAAATAAAATATAAAATATTTTACATTATACACCCAAACTGAATATAGTGCATTAATGGAGAAGGATAACATATTTATTCAATTGAGGAATGGGTAGACACTGTCTTATTGAAGCTTTTAGTCATGAAGTGAAAAAGATTCTATTGAAGAAAAGCTTTGTAATGATACAAAACAATGTTTAAATGATCATAAATAAGCATTTAGCCCTGAAATTGAAACGAAATGAGTGAAATTAATTATTTTTTGTAGCATATATGATGCCGATAGATAATCTTATTTTGATTAAAGATATGCTAGTTATGTTTATTTATTTTTTAATTTCAAAGAAAAACAATTTTTTTAAGTTTCTATTAACCATATTTAAATTAAATCAATTAAAAATATTTTAAGATATTAATATTAAATAAAATATACCTATATAATTTTATTTTGGTTCATTAAATTTAAACATTTTTTAACTTATATTTTTATTGTGATAGAGTACTATATTGTTTACATAAAAACAAAGCACAAACGATATAAAACCCACAAAAGTTGAAAATTATGAGATTACTCGAAACAAAACTATATATACCTATATATACCTATATATATATATATATATATATATAAAGATATTTATTTTCAATTTTATAGAGATTTATATCCCTCCTGAATTAAAACATTTAAACAAATCTTCTGTAACATCTCATTCCAAGCGGACGTTTTCACTTGAATTGAAAAATCAATCATATTTCAATACCATATTCACAAAAATCATAATTTTTAATTATATATTTATTCTCATAATTTTTAATTATATATTTATTCTCAATCAAGTACTTATTTATCTCATGCCACAGTCTATAAATATTATTTATTATATAACTTCCCAAAAATAACATAGAACTAAACATTCTATTAATTATAATTAAGATTGATCAACATACAATAACTCTTTAAAAACTAAAGTATTACAAAATTCTACCAGTACTCATCCCAAGTGATCCTCCACAGATCCATCTACAATATCATTTGTTCCCTGTCAAAAAAACACGATTATTGGGACATATATCAAAATACAAGTACAACAAAACAAAGGGTAAGCTAACCAAATTTTTAATAATTTTGAGTCATTCAATTCAACCACAAAGATTAACACCACTCAAGCATTTCATTCAATTACATATATCATCACAATATAAGACATTGACACAATACAAAATTGACTCTACTTTCGGAAGACTCGTACATTGAATAGACCACAAGATATGCACATGTCATATATCTCCAAGCTATGAATTCACACAGCCTCCACACAAATGAATCATCCATTATGTATGATAAGGTTAGTCCCCTTGAAACATTTCTGGCCACCTATGTTTCAAGATACAGTCACCCAGTTCAGACCTCCTTCGACTCTCATCACCTAGAGTCAAGATATCAATCGTCAACCAGATCCTTAGACAATGCACTTCCTAACTAATCCAGACACGAGTGTTTTCTTTTCTGAAAACACTATGACTAGGCTTTGACCAACTTCATCAATACTCTCAATATCACATCATAACATATAGTTATAGTAAGGTATTCAGTTACTTTTCAATCGCAATCTCAAAAATGAAAGAAAACACCAAGGTTTTGTTTGGACTGGAGGAAGTAGATTTGAGATGAAAGTGTGTGGAAAATTGAATTGTTTGAATTAATGGAAATATGGTAAGAAATAAAAAGAAAGTTTATAAAACTTTGTAAGTGACGTGATAGGTGTGATTGATAAAATAATTTTTGAATAAATAGAATTATAATTAAAATTAATTTAAGATTAAATATAATTAATTTATTGGATGTGATTGAAAAATTATTATTATATTAATTGACAAATCATAAAAGTATCAATTATTTTAAAATTAAAATTAAAAATTAAATATTATTATTTTATAAATTTATTTTGATTATTATTATAATTATAATTTTATTATTATTAGTTTTATTATCATTTTACAATATTATTATTTTTATTATTACAATTGTTATTTATAATTTTATTATTATATTTAGTTTTTAAATTAATATTATTAGTATTTTATTTTTATAACTATCTTAATTTTATTATTATTTATAAATTTATTATTAATATTTATTATTGTTATTATCATTTTATCTTTATTAAATTTATTATTATTTTAATAATTATTATTATTATTAGTTTATACTATACAATTTTTATATTTATTTAATTATAATATAAATATAAAATATTAAAAAATTATTATATTTGTTATAAAATATAATAAAAAGTTTAATATGCGAAGAAAGAATCAGTTTCTTTGTTAGTCGTCTTTCTTCTGTTCGCAGAATCAAACGCATAGTAAATCTTCAATAGATTTAAATCTATTCAAATAAATATACACATCTCAATGTAAAAGAATCAAACAATCAAAACACTAAAAGTTTAAAAGAAGTTTTTTTTTTTTTAACCTGAGCAAAAACTTTTTCGCTTTAGCAAAAATAGTCCAGAGAGTACTTTCACTCCAGGGTCATTTTTGCCTGAGCAAAATTACTCTCGCCTGGACGAAAATACCTCCTCGCTTGAACGAAGGATTTTTCATCTGAACGAAAACACTCCAGAGAGCACAATTGCTCAAGGGGCTTTCTCGCCTGGGCGATATTATCCTCGACTGGGCGAATTATGCAAAAAAAAAAACAACTCATATCAGATAGATCATGCAATTTCTACTAGCTCAGAGCTACCACGCTTGTCTCAAATGACCAAAATAATTAGGAATCAACAAGCTTATACAATAAATGGTCTACTCTAGCGCAAAATACCAACTCAACAGATCAACATCCACTACTAGAAAAATCATTAATAGTAACTAAAAAATCGGTCACTAAATGACCAAAATCAGTCATTGATTAAAATAGTGACCGATTTAGTGACCAAACGTTTCAGTCGCTATTTTGTTGGTCGTTGATACATAGTGACCGATTATGTGACTGAATATTTGACTGATTCTGTGACCGATTTTGTGACCGAATTTGTGATCGATTCTGTGACCGATTTTTTCGGTCACTAATGGTGACCGATTTTTTCGGTCACTGATAGTAACCAATTTTTTCGATCACTAATTTCGGTCATTATTTGACAATTTTTTAGTAGTTATCCCATCAAGTTCACACAACGATTTCATACATGCAATATCAAATCAACATTAATCCAACATTTCAAATATGCAGGAAACTTTACCAAATACAAATTGTACAACTACTACAATCACTAACTTCTCTATCCAAACGTAAATTTGTAAACCAAACAAGCACATATTTCAGGTAGGTTAGCTTCCGATACCTGAATTGCAGTTGAAATTCTCTCTAACAGTCCCAATAGCCTAAGGTGGTCTTCAGGAACTCGAATCTGCATCAAATGACCTCTGATCAACGATAATCCTAACACACTAGGAAACTGAGCTCACAGAGGCATCGTTTGAGGGCTCAGAGGCCGCATGTAAGCTTAGTAAGCAAAGGAAAAATGAAAACCTAAATCTAACTCTAAGGAAAGGGGCAGAAAACAAATTTACTCTAATGGAGATTCTGATCGAGTAGGCTTTCTCTGTTATCTGCCACGAGTCTAACGATGGGTTCCGCTCTAGAAATTGATAGAAGACAGACGTAGAGGCTTAGAGAGAAGTCAGAGAAAAGGAATGTTATAGGTTTTAGAGAGATGGTGACTCAAATAGGAATGAGACTTGACTACTAACTTTTTCTATAAATACATATATGTTTTTAGTTTAATAATATAATAATCAGGTGCTTATTGTATTTTTACCACTTCTACTTAGATACAAATTTTCTAGACTATTACATATCATGTGTCAAAGATAAATTACTTTTAAATTTCATCAACTTAAAATAAATTAACGTGTGACAACTTAAAATATATATATATATATATATATATATATATTGAATTTAAACTTTAGATATTATTTACTTGTTATGATATTGTTCTTTTTAAATGACATGACAAAGAAAGGAACATTATTCTTTTATATAACAAGATAAATTCCTATTATTTGAAAACTTGATTTTATATCAAATTAATTTTTATTTCATTTCGCAAGGTAAATTATATCAACGTATTTCACCATTATAACATATAATATTATTATCTCATGATAAATACTATGTTTATAGACCATCTATTCACATTCATATTCTATAATCTAACATTTACAATATAATCTATTTAAAAAACACATAATTTAATTAAATGCATAAATTCACTATTTTCTATACAATTATATGTATTATCATACACATTTAATCAAAACACATTTTAAAAACCAAAATTTTTAATTTACAAATATGTTAAGTGAAATTTGGGCAATAGACACCAAATTTGCAAACTCCATTTGTTGAGAAAATATTTAATCTACTAAACAATTAATCTACTAAACAATTTATCATCATGAAGAGTGTTAGTTTTTTTCATGAGTGATTTCGTTGAAGCAAATAAAATTTCTTGAGCAATTGTAAGATTCATTAAGCAAATTATATAAAAAAGAATTGAGTTCTAACAGAGTTACAAAATTGCTAATAAAACCTTCCATGATACTTTAAGCTATACAACAACTACAAAACATTTAAGCTATATAACAACTACAAAACATTTATATATATTTATGCACCTGGGTATGTTTGTGTTTCGATTAAAGAGTTAATTTGAAAGATTAGATTTGAGATAAAAATGTATAGAAAAATAAGTTATTTCCATTAAAAGAAAGATAATAAGATTTGAGAGAAAAGTTTGCAAATAATGTTATAGATATAATAATATTTTAATATATAAAATTAGAAATTTATTCTTAAAATTTAAAATAAAAATTAATTTATTTATTTAATATAATTACTAATATTTAAAAAAATTTACAAAAATATTAAATTAATAATTACTTTTAAAATAAATTTAATTTATTATAAAATATATTCATTTATTGATTAAGAAGATTAATATTTTAAAATATAAAATTAAATTTTTTAAGTAATTTTAATAATAATTTTAAATATAATTATTATTTTATAATAAAAAAATTATTATCATATAATTTATTTTATTTTAAATATTTATTTTTTTAAAATTACAACTATATTTATATGTTTATTAGTTATTTTATTAATAATATTATATAACATTTTTATTATAAAAAATTATATAATATTTACTTTTTAATTTTAAATATTATTTATTATTATATTATACAAAATATATATATATATATATATATATATATATATAATCAATTACAATAAAACGTAATATATTATAAATATATAACAAATTATACAAGATAATTTATTACGTAACGTAATAGATTATACATATATATTAAATTACGTTATGTAAACCTAATCTATTACATAACTTATTAGAAAATGATTTTTTTTTTTTTTTATGAAACACGGAAAGTTTTAAAAGCAATTTTTCTTTTTGAATATTAATATTGTTTTTTGAATTTTTTATGCATTTATTCATTTGAAAACTTTTCACAAACAGACCCTGATATAACTATCAAATATCACACTATAACTTATATAACTTCATGTAGCTATTTTATAACAAAATATCTTATACATTAATTTCATTAACTTTTCCAAATCAAAATATAATAGTAATACAATTAAATATAGTTTGTAAAATTTCAAACTCCATCCACATTGTAAAACAAAGTGAATAACCTTTCATCCATTCATAATACAACCAAATCCTTTAATCTTTTCAAACAACTCTCTTAATATCAAATGTTAATTAAGACAATAATTCTATATAGTTTCATTTAATATTTTTCAATTCAAACCAAAAGAACTTTTATTGACAAAATAAATAAATCTATTGTAAATTAACAAAACAACATCAAATAATTCTCAATTATACAATATCCTTACATAAAATAGAATTAATATGACAAAGTCATAACCAAATATTTAGATTTTTACAGTAGATTTTCTAAAATTTTAAGTAACTTTACTTACTTGACAACAACCTATTTCAGCTCAACTGTAATAAGTTTGGTTCAATATAAGAAGTTCAAACATATTTCATATTTCACTACAATCATAAATTAACATATATTTATATTGGTCTATCATGTTTCACATACAATATGTTTTTCTAGGTATGCAAACTACTGACATACAAACAATCTAAAAAAAAATGAGTAAAAAAAAACTTAGACTAAATAAAATAAAATTATACTCAAATAAATATCTTTCATTCTCTGATAATTTTGCAATAGTGGACTCAAATTTTGAATATGATGAATGATAAATTTACGTTAGTAGAAGAAGTAAGTGTTGAAAAGATAATATATTTTATAAAATTAATTAGCATAAGTTTTTTTTGTTAATAATGCAAAATAAATTAATAAAAAGAATACTTAAATATTTCAACCCTTATACCATTCTGTTTATGTACACATATGCACATACAATCTTTAATACAACTTATATGGCAATATTTGTGTCTAAAACTTCTTAGTGACTTTCTAGAAGAGCTGCAATTCAATATATCATTCATCCACACTTAAAAATATTTCCAACTAGATATATGTATTATGATGTTAAACACTGAAATGTCTCCATTTCTATTTTTGCAGCCTCATCTATTTTTGTGATCAAGATTCAACTCTGAGATTTTTTTTATGTGCAGAGCTTTGATAATTCTTGCTTATGCGATATTGATTTTGTAAGCCATATGTATATGTGCTACAGTACACATACATGTTGACACAAACAAATACTACACAAGGATATAGGAATTCACTGTTAGTTACAGTTATAATTGCATAAAAAAGTTGGATCCATAACATGCTAACACCACCCCAAATAGATTTGTTTGTTCTTTATAAATTGTTACTAAAATTCTAATAGAAAAATACTAATAGGACCCTGTCACCACAATCCAGGTGGCAGAGATACCATAGCTTAGTAATTTGTAGTACAAAGATTAATTTGAGAGATTTTTTAGACATATTATTGGACACAAGTTCCAATTTGAGTATGGAAATGTGACATATGAAATCTTCCTTTTCATCCACAACCAAACATTAAATTGGGCCAAACACTATATTTTTTAAATATTTATTTTTTTCATTTCTGAATATAGCTTTATTTTTATGATTTTAAATCTCTAAAACAATTGTTAACCACACTCTTTTCTCACATCATTTTGTTTTATATTTAAACAATGGATATAAAAGTGATGAAAATTCGGTATAAGTTGATTACGATATATTATAGTAAACCATCCACCTATTACATAAGTCTCACATTGTCCTAGATATGTCACAACTAAAAAGAGACGATTAATAGTCTCTTGTTCTTACTTACACAGTATAATATTTTTCATATGGATCTCTCTCCTCACTATGTTTACCTTCATTGATATTCTATTTAAAACCACTCTCCATCCAAGATATTGTGCACTTTGGAATAACCTTTAGCCTCCACAACAGATTAAAGAGATTTATTGTTTTTTCTTTCCATAACCATCTATCCGCAATGCTGGTTTTAGGAGATTGACCTGATGTTAACTATATTTTCCCAAGATAATCACTCTCTTCTTCATGGTATTTTTTAATTCCATTCTTCTTTCTTATCGAAGCCCTATTCGGTCAAATAATCTCAGTAAAGTGTAATACTAGAAAGTGACTCCTAGGTCGTCTCCCAAAGACCTAATTCTCTGCCAAATAATGAAAACACACTAAAAGGGAGGGAGGGTTAGATAGATTTCAACAAAACAATATTTAACTACAAAACTTAAATCAATGATTAAAAATAGATTATCCCCTTAATTTCGATTTCAGTCCAGTTATCATTGATTGAGGAATTTCGTATTGACGCTCAACCCTCATTTCAACCCTAACTAATTGACTAAGCAAAAATTAAAGAGAGTTTAATTATGCAAGCAAGTGTTCGCACAACCAATTCATCGCAACCCAACAAATCATATTTCCCGTCATTAAGCATGAACGGTCCAGTGAAAATAATAAGTACAAAATGAAATAGACGAGAGTTAAGAGGCGAGATGATTAAGCATAAAACCTCAAACCTTTTCCGCAATCTCAACCAAGAGGATAATCAAAACGAATTAGCCTTCCATAAAACGAATAAACAAGATGAAGAAGAAACGAGAATGGAAGAATGAAGAAAACGTGAATTGTATTCAAAGCACTAAAAGAAAAATGAAAAAACAGAAAAGGTTCAAAAACGTAAAAAATAACAATTTGTCCCCTTTCCAACTGACCCCGTGTTGACCTTTTCCGGCAAGTGTACCGAGTTAAAAGTAATATAGATTTATAAAGCAAGGATGTCGATCCCACAAAGAACAGTTTTGTTATTAAAAAGAAAGTTTTCAAGATCTAGAAAGACTCTGGTATTGAACTTCATCTATATTCCTCATTCATATTTTGATAATAAAATACAATATTAGTAACTACTCTCTATTGATGCCCATATAATAATCATTCACACCGATTTCTCTTATATGAAATTCATAAGGTAATTTCCTAAATACTGATCTCTCAGATATTTAATAAATTAACCATCATTAAGAACAGATGTTATAGCAATCAATACACTGAAACATATCCCTAGTATTCCAATATATTGAGTATTTTCATCTAATTCAGAAACTCAAAAGTATTTCCCAGTTAAATTCAAGAATCAAGATCAAGACTCTATTGATCAGATCAAATATACCATTATGTGCAAGATGAAAATACCAATGGAGTAGAAACTCAATATTATATTTAAAATCACCAAAATACAAATGAGTTCAAAAGATTACATTCAATCCCAAAGATGAAGAATTTAGCTACCTAGCCATTACAAATCAATTAAAGGAAGATTGCAAAAGAAGAAGAGAATCTTGATTCTAGTCGTCTGCCTCCGTCCTCTAGGTCTTGATGTCTCCCAAAACTCTAAAGATCTCCTTTTAAACTTGGTTTGGGGCCTAGGTTAGGTGACTTTTCTCTTGGGCTTTTTTTCTCTTTTAAATTTTTTATTTCTTTTCTTAATGAATCTTTCAATCTATCATTTTCTTCATTCTTTTAGTACCTGAAATTCCACAATAATTGAGATTAAATGATTTCCTTTAACTCCGAAACTCAAAACATAAATTTAGATCCAAAAACTCTAAAGTAATGACTATTTTAAATAAGACTTAAATCCATAAGTACTCAATATTATGTATAAAAACACTACCCCGCTTCCATAAGCTAAGGCAATCGATGGTGACGTGGTGGTGAAAGACGTGACAACTCTCTTCAATTTCAGAAATTAATTCCAAGCTCAGTGAAATAACAAAGTCGTCCTAAAAACAATAATAAAATTAAGTCAGGAAATCCGAATTAATTAAAAATTATGAATTTATGATAAATGAAACCAAAATAGTGAAACTGAAAAAATGATAAACAATTAAGCACAAATCACTAATTAAAATGAATACCTGAAGACGAGTAAATAGGAGAAAATAATGACTCATCACTTCCAACACTCCTACATTTTCCCAATAGTTTTATACTTTATTATTGATAACATGTACAATACAGGGGATGTCTGATCCATTGATTCACCTCTTACCCATTTATCTTTCCAAAATTTGATCCTATCTCTAATGAATCAGTACCTTCCATTGTATACAATTATCAAACCAACTTTCTTATTTTTTCACACATGCCTTGTACATATCTCTCTACCATACTGATACATTTTTAAGAGAATCAATTTTATTATATTTCTCCATGTTTCATACTTTGATTCTAATATATCCTTCCAGAGGCTTTAGTTATGCATTCTTAGTCTCCATTCCATTTTGCCAACAAAACTACATTAAAATTTTCAATTTCTCTGGTTCTTAGGCCACCCTCTTCTCTAGGTTTAGAGAGACTCTCTCACTTAATCTAAACAAATTTCTATCTTTTGTTTCACACTCCGAAGAATTTTTTTATTTTTGTATTTTAGTGATATGTGCACAAATGTTTTTTTAGTCTTTGAAAAAAGATAATGATAGAACTTAGGAGACAGATTTAATGAGACAAAACTCGTGTAGCAAATAATAACATCCTAAAAAAAGTAGATAATTTATTCCAAGTAGAAGAGTTAAGTTTTATTTTTCTAAATTTGTAATTTAATTAATAAAGTACTTATAAATAATTTTATTAAAACCACTTTTAAACTGTGTATATATTTTGTGTGTATTTGGTTTGTTTGACATGGATAAATTCTCCCTTCTGCAAAGGTAACATGCCAGAAGCAGCAGTGAAACTAGCTAGTACTTAGCAGCAAGAAGCTGATCTCAATCAAAAGAGAAACCTTAGAGAGAAATTATGAGCATATTCTTCATTGTATCATTAAATTTTAAAAATAGTGATTTTGTTTTGATATTTTATTTTTGGTGTGTTCAATTTAAATTTATGTGGTATAATGATTATGTTTAGAGATGGTGGAGATGCATGTATATTTATGTTGAGGATAGGTTGGACCAAATTAATGAATGAATGTGGTTGGTTCTGAAAAGGTGAGTGGAAAAAGAAGGAGAAGGTATTAATGTTGAGGATGATGGTCCATTATGGGGATGCTTTGCATTTCAGAGCCTACCTCTTATCTTCCTACTATGGTTGCTGCTCCTGCCAAATGTTCATGATCACAACAAAATTAGGAGACACCAAACATGCACACTATAGGATATCCATGTTCACCATTAACAAGTGAATATATATATATATATATATATATATATATATATATATATATATATATAATTATTTTGAACTTTTACAAATTTTACCTCCTATAAATATGTAGGTGATTCTTTTCTCATTTCTAATCCCAATGCGAGTGGCCCCAATAACTTTTTTTGCATCACGTGGACTCTAAACTTCACACCTACTTTTGATTTTAATCCCACCCTATCCTTGTTTGCACTTTGGATCATCTATTTAAAATCAAAACACCTTTAATTAGTGAGAAATTATCCTCCCTCAATTACTACTAGTCTTTATTCCTAAATGAGAAAAAATTAACAATACTCTCTTTAATATATTTTTTTGAACAGTTTTACAGTTGGTTAAAATTTATTAAAAAAGATGTTAAAATTTTCATTTAATGAATCTGTTTCCTAATTAAGAGTAGATCCCAATCGATTTCAACCCATCATATACCTAAATGATTATTTAAAGATAATGAATGCTTACATATTGTAATTTAATCTAACTGTTAAATTTCATAATATTTTGTTAATAATGTATATGGAATTTTACATGATTTCAATTTGTATAAATATATTATCTAATGATAAATATTAATATTTTCTTAAATACCATTTTATATATTAAAATTAAGTGGTGTAAAAAACTGTTTAATTAATTTTGAAATTATATAAATTTGTGTATACATGATCTAATTTATAAAATATTAAGTTTAACGGTTAGATTACCTAAGTACTTCATCTTATATGACATTTAAATGCTTCAGAGTTCACTTATCAATGTAAATGTGTTCAGTTAGCCAGTATGCAAAGTATTCTTGCACATGAACAAACAAAATTTAACTAATAAATTACAAATTACATGTTTTTTTAATATAAAACACTTCAAATTTATATATTTAGTGAAAAAAAAAATAAGGGTAACCCATCGCTATTCCTTTGTTGGCCTTCAGTAATCCAAATGAATTAATTTGAGTATATTTAATAAAAATAAAGATTTTGGAAAGAAAAGTTTGTCGAGTTTAGATTATTTTGTCAAGGTCTAGGGAAGAAAATAGGACGAAACAACACGGTTCGGTTTATCTATCTTCCTTTCGTGATTAGTGCCTAAAAAATTAGAACTCAATTTTAACTTGGTTAGGATTAAAGAAATCTGAGGTGAACCCATCCATCTTTTTTTTTTTTAAAATTAATTTACCTGTCTATAATCTTATTTTGTACAAAATTATTTATCACATTTTCATTCAAATAATGAACAACGTGAATCAAACAAAGATATTTAAGAACTAAATAATTTTTACCCAATTTTTTTAATTTTAATCATTTAGCAATTAGGAATTACTATATATCTGGCCCCTCTCCATTTATACAGACAAAAAGAGAGAGGAAAAGAAAACCTATATAGTTTTTGTAGTTTCATTACGTAATGAACATGTAAAAGCAATTACTGTTGCCCTGCATTTGTAACGTGGCTCGTGCATGTGATCAACATACATATGTAGGCTTTGACCCCTAAAAAATAAAATAGCCTCAGAAAATTGTAAAACTGTTGCGGAATTAATGAGCAATGTTCAGTCACCGTTTGATTACAACCAGCAAGGTGGCAAGACTCCCTCTAAGGTGCCTATATCATCTTTTTTTCCCGCAGGACCACAAGAAAACGAATGAATAAATCACTTTGCCAATACTTAAATTAATTCACTTTGATGATCGAAGTGGGAAAAACATTTAAAAACAAATTGCATTTAAACATGTATGACATATATACTTGATTATGAATACAATAGTAATATAAGAATAATAAAATTAGCCACCAGATCATAGTGTTAGTCATAGTAACAATGTTATTATTAAAATTGGTTAAATCGACTCTAATACAACAAAAAGTTATATATTACATTGAGTCGGTTAAGATGATTTTAAACTTACATTATTTTTACTGTCAATTTTCGAAACACAAACATAGATATTAATATTTAATTTTGTATTAAATAATTAAATTGTAATCGGTTTAATTGACACAAAAGTTAACTTTAAAAATAAGAATTTAAATACAATATGAAAAAAGTGTTGTATGTACTTAATCGACATAAAATAATAATAATAATTTATTCTGTTAGTGTTAATAATTATTTATTCTGTTAGTGTTGGCTAAATCGACACTTTAGTTATTTATAAGAAAATTTCGATTTGGACGACGCTTATTGTGCTAATGTAAGAAAAAAATAACTTAAGTATTCAACACATGTGTAAAGCATTCTCTCTCGTACTTTCCCCCCTCTTTCTTCTTTTGCCTTTTCTCTTTGGTTTTTCCCTTTCTCAAAATTGATCTGTCCAAAATCATATCCCAATGTCTGCCCTCATCTTGGAAACGTTGGATATTCGCTGAATTGGTAAGTCATCTTAAGAACTCTTATTGTTTGTGTTATTGAATAGTATTAACAAACCCAAGTGTGCAGAGAAGACATCAAAATCGGGTCATGGTGAGGAGGTAGAGAACAATCCTTGTTTGGGTACGGTTCTTGGGTGGAGCTGAAACTCTTTATTTTCATTTGCCTAAAAGTGAGTTCAATGTTGTATTTTTCATTTTGATGGTGTATTTTGTATTATAATGTTTCATTTTAATGATGGGAGGTCTCAATTCAAATTTGTGTTTAAGTATTAAATACGTGATTAAAACCCAAGAAACACAACTTTGTTGTTCTAATTTATTGGAATCTTTATGCTGGGTTAACTTGATTTTGTTTAAAAATCTTATGATGTCACTGAGTAATTTTTGTCATAATGGTAAAATTATTTTTAAATAAGTGGAGTCAAGTGATATTAAGAACCAAACAACTTGTCTTACAAAGATAAGAAAGTTGTGTGAATAAAATTGGTCAGTTATAATTATAAATATGATTGAGAATTGTAAAAATTACTAGATACATAAGGCCTTTTTAATAGTAGTCTATTGAAAACTCTGGCAAACTGCAAGATTATCTTTCTTTTCAGTACCAAAAACATACTTCAACTTCAAGTTTCTAACAATTCTCACACTTTCCAAACTTACTAGCCCTTGGACTAAAAACACAGAGAATATATATTCCAAATTGTTGCATTCTTAAATATCAAGAATCTTTTATAATTTTGGGAGGCTGAAAAAATAATGATTTTGAGTGCTTGGAAGAACACTATTCCCTTCTTCTATTACGCGTCTCAATACGTTGCAGTAAGATATTTTTAGAACCTCTAACAATACTAGATTTTGGACAATGGATGACATGAAAAGAGAAGTTAACAATGGACATCTTGATATTCCAAGGACCTTAAAATTGCATAGCTTTAAGGTCTTGAAAAGGTTATGCTCTTCAATTACTACAATCTTCTAAATTTTTTGAAAGAATATTTTAAAGGGGTATCGCAAAACATCTCTTGAAGGTTATGTAAATCTTTCGATCTTAAGTTAAGTAAACAAGGGTGGAGAATACAATTTGATTTTGAAGCAAACAACACTACTGCCAATATTGATAGTGATATCAATGAGATATTTTATCTTTAAACACTTTTCAAGTGATAGGACAATTAATTGATTCATACTTTGTGGATCTATGGATGGGATTATATTTTTATAATCTTCCATAAAGTACCTCAAACCAAGGTACTTTACTCTTATAAAGAAATCCTCTGTTACTAATGATAAGAAACCACATGCATTAGCCCAATTTATGAATAAAGCTCTAAATGATGTAAATTGGTCCATAATTTTAATATCTAGAAAGTCATTGGAATAATAATAATAATAATATATCATTTTATGATACCTCTATAATATGGAGAAAGAGTCATCATGTGGAAAGTCTTCTCTAAGTAGTAAAAAATATGAACACAATCCTCTAGCTGTAAACATTTTACTACCTATATCTAATCTTTTCTTTAATTCGAAGCTCAATTGCTCAGCAATCTGATATTAGATACTTCTGATTCGAAGGTTAACACATCGTTGTCATGATAACCTTTTAAAGAGTCCTATCTCTTCAGCTTTTTTACCTACTTCTTTCACCATCATAGTTTCCATTAGCCTCTTAATCCAATTAATCCAATCATGGAAGCACTTTTATTCTTTAATGCTTCTAGAAGCTTGTTGTATGATGTTTCTATAGATTTGAACATAACAAAATCTTTAGAACAATAGTACTTCATGCCTGAAAGTTTAATAATGGTGGAAAATGGTTCAAACTTGCTATTACACTTGAGGTGAATATTTTAGTTATTCTTTTTTACTATTTCTTTTGCAAAAGAATATTAACATTGTCTTCTAAGTAGCTCTGGTTTACATTTGATATTCTTTCTTCTAGTCGTCACACTTCATCTAAGATTTTATTAACCTCTTTAAATAATTTCTCAACAATTGACTCAACTTTTTGATTCTTATTGGTAACTTTTTTTTAATTCTCCTATTATCTCAATTTTGTGAATCCTATTTAGCAATATATTATTAGATAAAACTTTCATAAATACATTTTTTAAGGTTTAGAAATGCAATTTCATTTGTTTTAATAGCAATTTAATGTGTTTCATAATAAATTGTTTTACAATTCAAATCAAAATTATAAGTATACATTTTATATTTATATAGAGAGGTCTCAATTTACAATTGTATAAGTTAGTCCTAGACAGAATAACAATTTTTTTTATTATTTTATTTTAGAATCTGCTTAACTGACTTTATCATATAAATTTTATTAATTAAAATTTGTCAGATGGACAGACTACCTGTAACCTATTACATTAGTTATATTTTTTTTAATTAAAGTATTTGGTTTTGTGACTCTAAACTTGATTTCTTTTTTATTTTTCATTTATTTTGCATTGAATAAATCGACAACTCTTAATAAAAATTTAATTTCTTTTTTCATATGTTAGTTAAGTCAATTCTAACATCAAATAATTAATTAATGTAAGTCTCATTTAGTATAGATTTAACCGATGCTAATAGCATCTCATTTATAAACCAATACAAATATATTAACTTTTCATTATTAGAGAATAGATATTTTTTATTAACATAATACCAATGTTAATTATAATTTAGTGTCGACTTATTTTATGTTAGTATCAATTTTAGTCTATATTAAATTTAGTTTTTCTTGTCATATAACAATATCTTATAAAAACTTTAGATATCTTGTATTTCAGAAATGATTTTATCATTTGTCATTCAATAAATTGGATAAGGACCTCAATCTCAAAGATTAATTTTTTGTTAAATGCAGACACTTGCTTCAACAAGAAAAATAAAACCTAAGAAGTCAAATCCATAGGTTAGGATGTAAAACACTTTATCAAACTGGATTGCTTCCAGAAATCACGGTTCAATATTTTTGTAGAGAGAGTGGAATTAACATTTTTCATGTTACCACGTAGAGGACACGAGAGAGTCGTTTGAAAAGGACTTATAAAATCAACTGATTTTAAAATAAATAAACTTTAAATTATTGTTATATTATACATATAGAGTGTCAATTTCTCTGATAAAATAGTGTGATAAACAACAGAGTATAAAAAATATTGATAAGCACGCGCACCACTCTGAGTCTGACATAAATAGATATATAATTATTATTTAATAATTTTGAAATTGGACAAGATTGAAGGAAGAAGCATCAAACGTAAGATGAGATGCCCTTGCAGAGGCACTGTAGCATAATTAGTTTATTAGGATATTGTGGTCCAACCACAACACTGATATGAAGAGACCAAAATGAGGTATGATTCTAGGTTTATCTTTGGCAGAATATGGTAATCACTTGACAAAACTAGAGAAAAGACGCGTGTCCCTGTCATTAACTTTAGCTATCATCATTAGTCACTAAGTAATATTTTTCTAAGTTCACGAAATTCGTCGTTTTATCAAGTAATGGCACAATTTCAAAGCTTAATAAAAGAGAATGTGAACACACTTTAGGGGGTTCAAGCACTAAAACTAATCAACGCTTTGGGATCTATAGGTAAGCAAGGATTATGTTTAATAAAGTATGTCTTCATTATCTGATAACGACACTTGCTTTTTATATCATTTTTATAATCATCAGATATGTATGCCTTTTAATATTATATCAATTGGTGCGTTGTCTGTATTTTAATATTACCAGGTTGATTGAACTAGAAATTTTTTATACCATGAAAACATCACAAACCATTATTATTTATGTTATAGCAGTCATTTCGATTTCTTTTAGCAAAGTCGTGAACATTAACATGATTAATAGATATTTTAATTTAATTGCAACTTGACATATCACTTGTGTCTATTTTTTTCTTAACATTAAGATAAAGTAATTTCAGGATATAAGATTTTAGAAAATTCCATAAGTATTTTGAAGCCAATTACCTATCTATACTATGATTTTGTGGCTTAGCATTTTCATCCAAAATAATTTCCTCCTTCTTCCCATAAGAAATATTTTACTAGCAACTAAGACGTCTTAAAGAAAGGTAACGAAAATAAAATTAATTAGCATAACACCAAATTAATAAATATGTGAGTAGTAACATAAACCGAAATATTTAGTAGATTTGTGAATAGTATTTCTTGTGACACAAATAGTCTCTCGTCCACCTCCAAGACCAACTACAAATATCACCATGTCATTTTCTATTTAAAAAACAAATGTATCTTGTGCAGAGCTAGTTAGTACAAGAGAGGAAAATAATGTTTCAAACTATCACTGTCAATTGAAATTTTGAAAGAAATATACTTATTTTTTGTTCTTGTTTTTCTTGATACACATTGAGAAAATCATATTGATGGTACACGATTAACACTACAATTCAAACTTTAATAATCTTGTAAAATTTCAAAGAATTAACAGTTTAATTGTAAAATATGGTTAATTTGTCAATAGTTAAAAAATAAATTTTATAGTATTTAATAAATGGGATGAAAGTTATGAGGAATTATTCATACATACTAAAGCGTAATATGAAACATATTATGAGTGAATCGTTAATTCAATCTCTAAAATTATAATAACTGGTCAAATCAATTATATATTATTAATTTTTTTTAAGATTTGGATAATACCATTAATCAACTGTTTGTCAGTATCCTAATAAAAAGAATTTTGATAACCATATACAAATGGATAAATCATTAACTAATACGTTAAAATTTAACATTATTCTCTTTCTTTTATAATTAATAAAAACAATATTTATTTATATTTTCAAACACATCACCTCTTTTGTTAGGAAGTGTATCGAAACATCCTCACTCATATGTATATAAAGACTAACTATGTCCAAATCAACAAACTTTTCTTGAGAGCAACATCAATTAATGCATAAGAATGAATCAAAATCATTTTCAATATTGATAGGTATAATAAGTGGTGGAGCTTCAAAAGAAATTATGGAGAAGCAAAAATTTGAAAGTTATATATTGGCCCATTATTTATTAATATTTTACAATTAAATACGATTTTAATTTTTTTTCCGACAAAATTGTTAGAACAACTAAACATGTGATTACTTTACATCAAGTTCTTCTCTTATCCAAAAGTAATCAAGCTAAAACAAATAGAAGTTTAAACATATTTTTAATATTGTAATTGTACCAATTTTGATCATGCAATTTTTTTGTCTTTTTAATTTACAAGTATTTTATTTTTAGTTCCTTGTAATTACTTTTCATAACAAAAATTCCTAACCGAATATGCTGTTAAAGAATAAAAACAGAACTTAAAAATATATAGAGGAAAATCGCAATTTTTTTTGCAAGAACTAAAAGCAAAATTCATTATAATATCAAAGAAAAAATATTCTAAAATAAAATAAAAAGTTAAAAAGAAACTTATGGTGAAAAAAATAACAACACATAAAACCCGACATTACATATTCCTCGTACACACAAATGATCAAAATATATATATATATTGGCACAAAATCACACATTTTTTTCGTACTTATATTACTAATCCTTATTTTAAAATTTGACCAACCTAAGAGGTTCGATATATCTCTAAAAACACAAAATGTTTTTTCAGAATTGTTGAGGACCGGGAAAAAACAATCAGTCAATTAAATTAATAAAAGTGAATCCCAGAATAATAAACGAATTTCTTTTGAATTTCTCTTAAAAATACTTTTATTTTAATTAAATTAAAAACATTTTAAGATAAATAAAAACACATTTAAATATTATACGACGATTTAAATGATTTAATAAATTTATATATATATATATATACACTAATTAGTTAGCAATGGTAACTTACCACTTATTATAATGTTATATAATTTATCTCTTAAAACGTAAAATTAAGTCATAATTTTCACCAGTTTAACGATAATGGAAAAATTTAGATGCAACCTACTAATTTTTTTATGTCTTGTTTCATTGATGTGATAATTTTTTTAAAATTAGTATATTTAGAAAATAACTAAAATATTAGTTTCTTTTTTAACTTGTAATCATATCTGTGACATTAATTGTGCAAGGACAAAATAGTCTTTATCTCATGACTTTCACTTGATTTCTAAGCATTGTACTACTCAATTTATAAGATTCATCCCTCCTTTCATTTCACCTTAACCAAACTCAACTTTTTCTGTAAATGAGCACTAATTATCTACTAATATAATAAACGATATTTATTGTTTGAACCAAAAAAAAAAAAAATACTTTCTTCTGCCTTTCAAAAAAAAGTCCTCTGACCCGAAAGAAAAAAACGAAAATTAAAAAAGTATATTTGATTATTATATTTTTAATAATACTTATTTTCTTTTTATCTTAATAATAATTTAAATACAAAGTAATCAAAAAATTATATTATTAAAATAATAAATATTAAAAATAAATAAAATTATCTTAATTTCCATTCTTTTAGTGTCTTTTTGTTAATTAAAACAATCTTTTTTAAAAAAAAAAAAAAATCACTCCACTCTTCAAATCATCTCCTCACTGCAAACAAATGTGCAAAGGATTGGAGTATGAACATCACATTACTTATCTTATGTGGATGAAATGCACCTGAATTATGACACGTTGGTGATGGTTAATTTTATTAAAGCTATTTATTGGCACACAAATATATTTACAAAAAATAATGTAGCTGTATGTTTCTTATTGCTATGGTTAATAGAAAAACATCTTCATTAATTAATTTTCATAAAAACTTTAATTAGTTGTTTCCAAAACTTTATGTTGGGCCTTCCTCTATCTACATGTCTGTTTGTGTGGACATTGAAACTGTTTATCACCCATAATTACAAGCAAATTTATAGTAAAAAAATTCCAACTTCAACTCGAATATATCGACTCCGATAATATATTTTATTGGTCGTAATTATTTATTAAAAAATATATTGTATGAAAAAACACGCAATTCCTTGCTGTAATGAGATTTGTCTTGTTAATGAAGGAAAAATATAAATGAATGAATGATGAACATCATTTACTTATCTTTGTTTATTCCTTATGTTTTACGGTGAATAGCAATTTCAACCTCCGCACGAGTGCAATAATGAAACTGTTGATCTGGAGAATCCCAATATAAGAATAGATACACGAAAGTCAACACGGATTAACACAGAAAAAGAATATTATAATTGAATAGCTTAATTAATTTGAAAAGCACATGAGTCATAAGATTCCTCTCTGTGCTACCTGAACAGGTTGGCTCTTGCAAAGTTGTCATGTTCTAACAACTAGCTATAGGAAGAGGATAAGAGAGTGGTTGTGTTTTTACTTTTTCTCAGTATTCATCATTTTTTTTTTTATTTTATACACCAATTATTTAATACATATTAAAAACCCTAGAGCTTTTTACTCTATTCTCCTCGGTATTACAATAATAAGCCAAAATTTTATAAATATTATTGTATATCAAATAATTAAGTGCTTATTTTCTAATTAATATAAAACATCAGTAATATGTATTTAACGCTTTTACAATGTTTCTATGAGAATATAATAGAAGAAAAATATTTTTAATCATGCCATTTTTAAACTATTAAAAACAATATTTAACCATTTAATCTATCTATTCTCTTTAAATTTCTTACTATGCCCACAATTTATTTTACATATTTATTATTTCTGTTATTAAGAGCAGTAATGAGTGTCACATAACAGTGTAACTTGTATGTAGAACATTAATTGGCGAGAATGGGACACCTGACCAAGCTAATCCAAAATTTAATGTGCCCTATCTTCTTTAACAATTTGTCTCTTACAGCAATAGATGGGTTGTAAAGTCAATGGTAAAAAAAATGAACAAGGTTCTCCTGCTACGTATTAAACTATTTGACAGAACTAATTAAAACTTACAGGAGGAGGAAGAAGAAGAAAGTGAAAGTAGAACTACACAGTGGCTCCGTGATATAAAATGAAAGTAAAGGAAAATTACAAGAGTTGCATGTGACTTTTTTTATTTTATTAAACTGTTATGGGACCTCATACTCTCTCTCTTTCTCTCTGTTTGTCTGTCATCTTCAATTTACACTTTACACATTATAAATTTAAGAGCGCTAAAACATGTACACCCACTATAAGTTCTTCTGCTTTGCTGGCCCATGTGAACTGTTCTTAACGATCTTTAGTCTGATCCCAGTTCATGGCGGCCGGAATGTGACCCACAACTCCAATGATCTGCTTTTAAGCTGGCCCATGATCAGAAAGTGTGTGTCAGATAGGTACCTTGTGCACCACCATGCTTTTAGATAGCTCATTATTAAAGAATTGAATTTTATAGTGCAGGTGTTTGTGGCATGCCCTTTAGTGTGTATCTGCTATGAAAACCTTTCAGTGACATCTCCTAACCCCAATTGGAAACTTCAAATTAAATCAAATTAAATAATTAAAACCCCCGAAAAAATTAAATTAAAATTAAACTCTCTCCATCCAATCAGAAACTTCCTTATCCTGTCTCATTCAACTGCATCCACTGAAGAAAGTTTATTTGTCTCAATCTCATAACGGCTACCTCCTTCATCTTCCACACTCTCCAGATCTCCCTCTTCATTCTCATCCTCTTCCACTTCTTCATCATCTTCTTCTTCTTCCTCTTCCCTTTCTTTTCTTTCATGTTCACTTTCACTGTTCTCCTTCGCTGCACCGTGTTCGTATTGGGAAGGAGGTCTCCACTGCTGCTCCGGTTGCACCATCAAGGGCTCCATCATCTCATGTGGCTTCATGTTGAGGAATGAAGCGCCAAAGGGGTTCTGAGTCTTGCTCTTTTCTTTGTATAAGGCATCGAGTTCATGAAAATAGGGACATGTCTTACTATTCTCGCGCCTATGCTTGTTGCTTTCCTTCACTTTCTTGAAGTACTTGTTGATGTTCTCCCATTTCTCCTTGCATCTCTTGGCGCTCCTGTTGTACCCGAGCCTCGACATTCCTGCTGATATTTCCTCCCATAGTGGAGCCTTTGGTCCATTTTCTTGGTACTTGGTTTCAAGACTCGTCCTCAGCCTTATCAAAGCATGAACTTCAGCTTTTGGCCACCTAGAAGAAGATAAAGAGTTCAATGATGTGGGAGTGGTAACAACGACGCTGATAGCATTAGCAGCAGTTGTAGGAGTAGCAGCAACTACACTGTGACCATTGTTCATTTTCTGAATTTCAATACTGCTATTATTTGACATCACCAATGGTGTTTGTGGTTGTGGAGCTTGTTGGGGTGGTGGTTTTACTTGTGATACTTGGGGTGGAGGTGGTGTTTGTGAAGGCGGTGGTTGAAGGAAATTGGCACCAGCTTGTGTTGAGGGGTTCTGGTTCTGACCAGATAACTGTTGCAAAAAAGCAATAACTGCTGCATTTTTCGCTGCTGCGGTTGATCTTTCTTGGACAAGAAGTTCGTGTTCTCTATTGATCCTTGCCATTTCTTGGATCCTCCAAGCCTCTTGCTGTGCCACGTGTTCTCTCTCCCTTTTGTCTATAGCTTCCAAGAACCTCTTTTGCATTTCCTCTTGCTTGGCCAGGACTTGTCTTGTGAGCCTCCTGAAGTAGTCCTTCCACTTTCTCTTCTTCCGGTATTTCTCTTCCAAGTCTTCATCAGAGGCCGTGGAAGAAGAGGTTGAAGTGGTGGAGAAGAGGTTGTTCATGTTAGGTAAAGAGTAAGGGATGTTATGGTTATTGTTGTTGGGTTGTGGAGGGTTTCTAGGATTGGTTAGTGCTGTTGGAGAAGTGATGGTGGTGGTTGTGGTGGTGGCATTGGTAGGTGGTGGTGGTAGTGGTGAGGGAGATATTGCTGTAGGGTTTGTGGAGGGAACAGTGGTGGTGACATAAGAGATTGTTGTTGTATCACTAGGCCTTGTTGGGGGAGGTAATAATGCAACCGTGTTTGTTGTTGCCAAAGTGGGTTGTGGTTTTAACGGGTAAGAGACTATGAATTGGTTCTCAAGGGCTTGTAATTGATCAAAAAACTTGTAGGTTTTTCCCTCATGTTTCCCGCTTCTACTCTCTTTGGTTCTTTTGTGGTACTTGTACACATTCTCGAATTTCTCCTTGCATTTCTTCGCGCTTCGGTGGTAACCCAGTTCTGCTAGCTTCCTAAACACATATACAAAGAGAGAGGAAGAAAGAAAGAGAATGATCAAACTTTATTATGAAATACATATATCCGTTGAAAATAGGGAAAAGGAAACAGCAACAAAAAAGCTACTTCCTTTCACGTAAAGAAGGGTAAAATTTTAGACGGTTTTGCCGTACTGATGAAAACATAAGAGCAGTTAATTCCTAAAATAGTACTGAACAATAACTAAGACGCAAAAAATGTCAGATGAAAGGCTGAAACCAAAAAATTACGAAGATAAACTCAACAAGATTTGATCGAGCAAATCCTGCATAAACTTACAATTTTAACTCAGCATGATTCATTGCAACTATGGATTCGCTGTATGTATATCACACAAGATTGAGCTAGAAGAATTTCAGACATGTGGGTGATCTTATTACTGCTGACTCTAACAAAGATGATTAATCAATTATTATATCATATGCAAACATAAAAAATATAAATTATAAGGTGTCCCCCGCTCCCTCCCTCCCAATTGTTTTATAAAAAAAAATACAGCGAAAGGAAATGGGTTTGAAAAACTTATTGGTTTGGAAATTGATAAAAAGTTCATAAAATCTTCATGCATGATCTTGAAGAAGCTAACTAGCTTCCAGCATACATAGTTTCTTCAAAACAAGAGAAGAAGAAAGCTGCAAAGAGAAAGATAGAGAAGCTGATACGCCAAAAAGAAGAAGAAAAAGCCAGAAAATAGAGATACATGAATAATGAATTCAGTTAAATCATATGTATATATATATATTTGTATATACTTTTTTCTTTTTTTTGTGTGTGTGTACCTTGCAACTTCTTCCCAAAGTGGACCCTTGAGACTTGAATCACGAAACACAGCATCCATATCCGACCTTATCTTCAAGAGAGCCAAAGTTTCTTGGCGGGGCCATCTGCTTCCAGCGCATGAGTTGTTGATCTTGTCACCTTCTTCTTCTTCTAAACCACCCTCTTTTCCCTTCTCTTCAGCGGAAGTTGCATCCATCATAATGACCTCGCCACCGTCATGCGCCGCCACAGCCTCACCGGAGGAGGTTTCCATGGCTGTGGTGTCTCCAAGCTGCATAGAAAGAGAGAGAGAAAGAGAGAGAGATGTCCCTACCTAGCTAGCTAGCTAAGCAATTACAGCTTGAGAAAAAAAAGGGAATATATCAGAAAACAAAGGGAATAGTATAGTCTCTCAGGGGTTTTATTGTGCGCATGGAGAGAGGATGCTTTTGTGGGGGTGAATAGATTTGTTTATTTTTAGGTGGTGGGATCTGTCAATTTCATCATAGAAAAATGCAAATATTACCCTTTAATTAAGCTCTCTTAACTTTTCCTTGCTGTATCTCTGCATAATTATTATAGTTCTTCTTATTTTAATTTTTATGATTAGGGCTGTGGAATCTTCGCTCATTTTTTATTTGTATTTTTTTATGGTGTCGCCATGGATTCAAAGAGGAAACACAACATTAGAGGGTTCTCTTATGTGTGTCATACGTTAGTGCTGGAAAAAGCAAAAGAAAAGCTAAGGGATAAATTATAACATGGATCCTTTAAAGGGAAAATAATAATGATAAAAATGGAAAAGATAATAATATTAATATTAGCATTAATATTAATAATTTTTATATTATGCGTATATGATATATATTTATGAACAAAAATTTAATACATGTAGTAGTGGGAACAGCCTGCAGATAGGGACGATGTAGATGATAAGTTGGGCCCTGTAGGTCAGCTTTGCTTATTGGGAGCTTTTGGAATTGAGTGGCACAAGAAATTCTCAAATTACATATTTGTCCTTGCCAGGGATATCATTGACCTTTAAGTAATCACATTCATAAAACTCCGTATCCCAAGTTTCCTTTAACAACGGTATAATCAACTTAGCCTTCAGGGTATGCTTTCAATAGTTTTTGTACTTATCATTAGGTGCTTTTACCTCATCCCCATAATGCCTATCAAATTCATCTAATTAAATAATAAATATGTCTAATCCCACTATTTACACTCGATAAAAAAAATATTTTATGATTTATATATAGAGTAATCTCTGTTGTTCATTTTTTCAAAACCATACTTATCTCACCTAATATTAGCCTAACTTTACGAAAAAACAAATCTGAATAGATTCAAATAATTTAACTTAGAATCTAGCATATTAATCATTTGTGTTTTTAACGAATATTTTTTTTAATTTTCCTAGATTGGCAAATTACTGGAATTTTTTTTCAAATTATATTGTGTTTTAACACGGCATTGGAATTTTAATGAACTTGAAGTTTGTAGTTAAGAAATACTAATTAGGTGTTGTTAGCAAGTGCTCTAAGAATACTAATTAAAATTTTATTAAATGTTTTGGTGAACACTTTCAATTATTTTGTTTATTTGTGTGTACTATTTAAGGGACAATTGTTAGTATTTTACTAATTTTGATGTAGTTAGTTGATAGTGATGAATTAATTATGTATTTGTATGAGATGAATTAATTAGTCTTGGTTAGATAGATGGTAGAAGTAGGTCTCTATGTGAAGGCAAAGAGACCATTTATGAAGGGAAGTAACTGGTGACAAATTCAGTTAGCTACAACCTAACACAATAAATAGAATGAATTTGTGGATAACTAAAAATCTTGTAACTCCACATGTTTCACCAATTATTAAAATTTGTATTAGGGACCATCCACAATGGTGAGTACAATGAGGTGACTGTACGTTCAATAGTTATCACTAACTATATAGAGTTATTGAGTCAATTCTTCCCTTTTTTTCCTTCAATGTGAATAAATGTCCAATTAGATATTAGATGTAAAAGAGGAGAAGGTGATAAAGTGAGCTTTATTTTCATATTTTGTATTTTTTGGATCTAAGACTTCACCATTAACTTGTAATGACCCCACAACGTGCTTCAACGTGGTGGACTTTATGACCCAATATTATTTTATTTGGCATTTTACCGGAAAAGAAAATTGTATGCTTTCACATTTTGAACTTCAATCAAAATGACCATTTTGTTCACTTACTCTCACATCAAAGTAGCCGCCAACTATACAAATGTACTAGTATTTCTAAATTTAGAACAAAATAAATTAAATATCAATACAAATATTCAATTATCAGAAATATATAGTTAGTTGCGTGGAGTTTTTAAACAGTATAAATACATGCATAATTAGATATATATATATATATATATATATATATATATATATATTTTTTTCATAAAAATATACCAACTTTTAATATGTTGTTTTAATATTTATTAAAATATACCATTAGTATTTTAATTGCCAACTTCATGAATTTATAAAATGGAGAATTAACCTAATTAATGATAAATAACTCAGAGTTTTGTTTAGTTGATTTAAGATCACAAGATATAAAGATATAAAAAAAAAGCTATATAATAATATTTCTTTTAAACAATGTTATGAGGTAAATCTCAGTCCCTCTCTGTCATGCACATGAACTTGTAAGTGGCTTCCTCTCTGAAACATTACTGGTTAATTAAGGGTGAGAAAAGAAAAACCAAACGATGTCGGTCTTTTACGACCAAGCTTTTATCAACAACCATGAAAATTATAATTTTCATTGAAAATATTGATTTGGTTGAAATGAGATATACGTATGAATAGGAAGAAGAACCGCAAAACAAAAAATCATTAGAACTCAATTATTGAATGGGTGACAATGGATATAATGCCGAAGAGTGGGTCCAAATAATTAATTATTTATAAGTCCATTTATCTCCATTATTATGATTTCTGTATAATAGTTTTCTTTGAAGACATCAATATAAAAAAAAGGAAAGAGAAAGTAAACGAACAAGGTAGAAATTGAAAAGGGTGTGTGAGTACTTGATGTTGAAGAGTGGAAGATGTAAGGTAGGCAAAGATGTATGAAATGATGGAAGGTGTAAAAAGTATTGGTGTATATGATGAAATTATATTATATGGTTATATGATTGAAAAGTGAATCCATTTTGTTTGTTTATTTTATGTGCATTTTGTTAATTTATGCGTGTATTTTAGCTGGGTTGTTTCGTATTGTCGACTCTAGAGTGCGCTGTAAATACGAAACATTGCAATATTAATTATTATTACTTTTATTATTCCTTGTTTTATTTTATCTTTGAACCACCTGCATTATGCTTCTATAATGTGCATGCATATGCAACATTAATTGATGATGGCAAGGAATCTAGTAAAGTTTCGTGGCAGCCAAAAAGAAAACATAAATCATAAGAATATGAAAAGAAGAAGGAGTCCTTTGGCAAGAGAAATTCATTTTAGTCGCAACTGTGATAATAACATTCATCCTAACCTAACACATCAAATAATCGCATGGATGCTACTACATCTATAGACCAAATTTTTATATAAAAAATCAACAAAAACAATAAATGAAAATATAAAAAAATAAAATATCAACATCTCAAAGAATAGATCAAATTTAGAAAATTTAGGGTACCCAAATAATTATTCATTTATATGCTTTAGTTAATGTATACCCATTGTCAACAGTTGTTCAGAATTCATTTTCATATAATTGAAAATTATTTATTTTTAAAACAATAATTTTCAAACTCGTATTTAAAACCATATTTAATATGAAAATTAAACTTTATATATGCAGTGTTGAATTTGAAAAATATAACTTATTTCAATTTTCTCATGTGACATGTAATTTGTCTTGAATCAAACACAATTTTTTTATATATAAAGTTCATCCGAGACATAAAGTAATTTACTAAAAGAAAAAAAGGAAACCAAGAGAACAAGATCGTGGACTATACCAATGAATCAAACTTACTTTAGTTTATTTTTATGTAATGGTATTTATTGATTAATTTATAGTTACTTTTTTTAGTTGTTGACACTATATTTTCCAGATCAATAAATTCAAATTTATGAACTTAAATTCTGCGTCCTCGTATCTAGTTAATATTTAGTTTGCAGAATTTATTTCCATAAATTATTACTCAGATGAGCAAAAACAAAATATTAATCAAATTTAATAGTTCTATCACACTTTAGTTTATTCTTATATAATAAAACAAAAATTACAGTATCTATAACGAAAATTTCTCCTACCAAGCTTCATTTTTTTTTTCTTTTTGAACTGGTCTATACAATTTGTTTAGCATGTTTTCTTGTCCATTTTTATTTCATTTATTTTTATACTTTTTATTCATTTCATGAATTATTCTTGCTCACAATTTGTATGGCCTTTCCCTGTTCTTTTTTTATGACCTTTTTGTAGTTTTTTCACTCGTTCTGATTTTTTGTTCATTTATTTTTTTACTCATTCATTATTTGAGTAATTTTTCTTATCATTCATCACATTTTTTAATGGTAAAATACGTCCGTTCATTTTTAATATTTTCCTCACCGTCTTTTTTCCTTTCTGGTTTCATGGTTTTTTTCCGTCCTATTTTGTTCACATGTAGTTTTTTTATAGTTTTTCATTTATTGAAATTAAGAAAGATACGGCAATCATTGTTAGATATTATTTTTTCAGTAATTAGATAAAACTAAAGATAAATTAAAATACACAGACTTAACCACATGGATAGATAACATTTCTATTAAAATAAAAAAAATGATTATCATCATTAAACTATGCCTAACACAGAAAATAAATTTGCATGAGTTTTCCTTACTTTCTTAGAACAATAATCTATTTTCAATGTCACAGTTGAGGAGCTGTATGAATAAACTGTTCACAACCATTTACAGAAGATTAAAATAAGATGAACCAATAAAGTTAGTTTTTTAACTATAAACTGATTCTTTTACCCATCATTTAATTTTTCATCTTCCAACTCTTCTCTGGGAGTGTGAGTAATATCTTGACTTTCATTGATACAACATGGTCATATATTACTTTTCACTCTGCTATTTGAATATCTTTATAATACAAGATCCAATCATATATATTCAGATTAAAATTCATTACAAGAGCCTTAGGTATAAAGAAAATTAGTGTGTATAAAGTTTTTATGAATGAAAAATGAGGCTCTATATATAAATGGGAGACATTAACCCTGCTAGCCTGGAGAGTTGCATGGCACAACTAGTATCTGAGATGTGCCATGCTGGCTGAGGTGAAGTGAGGGTGATGCTTAACGTGGAGGGCATGTGGTGTGAATGCTCCTGCAAATTATGTCTTCCATGTGGTTTAACCTTCAACTTTATTTATTACTCAAAACCCTACCATCTTCTCCCTTTTTTAATTAACTTCTCTCACATTTTTTCTTCTCTATATGCCAATTGTGGTGAACATGTATAACCAGAAAGTGATTAATAAATTCTCAAAGGAGTCACGCGTTGGATCATTTGTTGATTCCATCGCATTCATTGGTGAATATATTATTATACAATACTATAATCATCGGGGTCGGTTATCTTTCCGTGAAGGAAATCTTATGATTGTGACCCATTAACGAAGGATTATATAAACAATTGCATTCATTTCATACTTTTATCTCATCTCATCATGCTCATTTCGGAGGGATTCTCAATCTATATGTTGCTTCATCATACAAAATAACCAATGTGTTTTAACCAATACTGCTAATTCTTCAAGTTATAATCATTAAATCATGGGATCACTGCCACATATACATAGACCTCTAACTTCAAACTAAACTCTAAATAAAAAAATAGGGATGTTGAACTAACATATTATTCATCCGTTATGGAATTGATAATAATAATCGATTACTTGTTATAAGAGAGACATCAACTTGGAGTCTATCTCTATGTATATATTAATGATATTAATTGGGTAGATAGATAAGAGAGATCACTTTAAATTATATTGACGCCATTATTGAATCATAATAAATATATTATCTAAATTATTTGTATCAATATATATATATATATATATATATATATATATATATATAAGTATGTATATTTTTTTCTTCTTTTTTTGGTTTCTTTATATTTATGTCCGAGAAAGTATATCATAACACAATTTTTTATTAAATTGGTTGATTTTTTGAAATTACAAAAATGTGTAAATTCAACTTTATATAATAAAACTCACTCATATCTTGTGATATTTTTTGCCAACAAAAGAACACATTATACAAAGAATAAATTTGTGGTATAAATTTTGCATATGCACATTTATTTCGAATATATTTAATTTAATTAATAAGATTAAATTTTGTAATAATTTTGTAAATTTTTCAAAAACATCTTCAAAATTATTATGACTTGTCATTTCAGTCTTTTTTTATTAAATTACTTTTCATATAATTAATTAATGTGAACTACCAATAGTTTCCAATTCACACAAGAGAATAAAAAAAAGGTATCTTATTAATTTATAACATTTATTGTTTATTAAATGAAAAAATTAAAATGATTAATGCTATTTTAATAACAAATAATTTATGTGACAAACAAATTTCCTTAACTTTCTTGTACAAAGGAATGAAATAAATTTTATTAATCATTTATCATTTTTATTGTAAGGATTTATTTTTGCTAAAAATAAAAAATGTGAAGTAAAATTGAAAAGTGATAGATAAATTCATTATTATATTTAAGTTCTAATTTATTTAATGAGTATGAGGTATGTGTAGGTTTTTTTTTATCAGTAGAAAAGAACTTAAAATAAAGGAACACATGTTATTCTAACCCCTATATAAAAAGGTTAAACTGACAATAGATTGTAACAAAACATTATTTTATTCTTTTTCCATCATATAAAAAAGTTTTGTTGCATCATATTATATATTAGTTAACACTCATCAAGCCTCTACATATTGCATATTACTTCATCTTACACAAAAGTTCTAAATCATGCATTCTTACTTGTCTTCCATAGCACTTAATCCTCTTAGGTAGTACTATACACTCCGTTACAATGTGTAGTATGCTTGTTGAGATACATTTAAGACGTTTGGTTCAAATTCTGCACCTTTGTTTGAACAGCCTCTACATCTAAAATACGTAAAGCTTGAAAGGATTATCTATGTTTGTTCTTACTACATACATCTAACTTTGTCATAGCCACACTCCCAAGATAAGCATAATAATCCCAACTTGTGATGTGTTAGAAGCTCATAGTCGGCAGTTTCACAACATCAACACCATATTTCATATAGAGTATTCTTATCTACTTGTATAAACTATGAAAACCAATATTTCCAATTCACTACTAAAAAATTGTTGAATAGTGACTAAAAATAGTGATTGAAAAATTCGGTCACTAATAGTGACTGAAAAATTTGGTCACTATCAGTGACTGAATCAGTAATCAAAGTAGTGACTGAATCAGTAACCAAAATAGTGACTGAAATTAATAATTGAAAATTTGATCACTATCAGTGATCAAATTCGTGACTGAAATTAGTGACAAAAAATTCAGTTATTATCAATTACCAAATCAGTGACTAAAAGTTATAATAATAATATCACAATTTTATATAATAATTATTATTATAATTATAATATTAATAATAAGAAAAATAATAACAGTATTATTATAATAATAATAATAATTGTAATTATAATAATAATCGTAACATGGTAGAAAAGTTGCTTTGGTCTTATGGTTATGGAATCTGTCAAGCTGCTGAGATGTCTTGGATCATTGATTCAGTCACTATACATCAGTGATCAATAAAATAGTGACTGACATTGTTTGGTCACTAAATCAGTCACTGTTTTAACTAGTGACTGATTTTGGTTGTTTAGTGACTGAAAAATCGGTCAATATTTATGATTTTTCTTATAGTGATTCCATTTCATAACTTACAAATCCAACCTTTTTCAATTCATGCAATAAAATACCTATTTGGTATGTTGCTCTAAGTCGAGTCATATAGTAAGGACAATAGTTTAGTACAACAAACACTCTTCCACACTACTAAGATAAAGTCTTATTTAAACAGTTTATCTCATTTTCTTGTGTCCTACATTGGTATCAATGCATCTTATGAGTTAATTACACACATCTACTTTGTAGTTACAACCCTTACTATTACCTACTACATGGAAGATTGTATGTAGCCTAGTAGTAGTAGTAAATTCAAGTGAGCTAACCTTCAACTTCTCATTTACGTCCTCTATCCCAGTTCTAAAACTATAGAAAAAAATTCACATTTTAAATCTGTTAACCCTTGATCCTTATAACTGTTATACATAGTGTATATGTCTATGAGTTGCTCGTGTCCTATTTGACTATTTTCGAGAGATCCGTGGTTCACCACTCATGCCATTTTACCTCTCTTTATTCTTTCCAACCCCAACTGCATTCGTATCTTGGTGGCTTTATTACCTCAGGTTATACCCCAACATTTTGTTCTATCTAGGTAACCCCAACCTGATTTACCTTGTATGGAGCATCTTTTTACTTAGATAATTGATTATACTATAGTTCTTATGCACCCAACCGGACAAAGATACCACTTTGGATACAAGAAATTTGCATTTTTGAATTTATATCACATCTAGGCTCATACTTTAATCCATGTCATGCAAAAGGTTTCTTTTGCATATGCTCTAACATTCTTAAATATGATATTATTTCTCACCTTCTAAATGTCCCAGATGATTGCAATTCACATGCACTTCCAAATTAAATCACCCTTACAACTAAGTTCCAAAATGTTGAATTATTGAAAGTGATTCATGGCTTAGTCATATTGCACTGATCTTACCCTAATCCACCTATTACACGTGTTCCACACCATAGTTGCAACTTTACATGTGAAGAATAAGTGACTCACTATTTCCACCATCTCACCACACATAACAAAAGTGTTATACCTAATACAATTCCCCTAAGACTTATATTTTAGCTTGTTGTCACTTATTTAAGAGATTCTTCAAGTAAAATGTTGCATCGATTGTAAGGCCTTCACTTTTCATAACATAGAGTATACGTCTGTATATTCCATCTCAAACCAATTTTGCAAGTTTTCATAAGTTGACTTAGTCATTTATTTGTCTACATGTTCATCTTTTAACATCGATAAATCCTCAGGGTTTGTGCATAAATTCTTTTGTTGTATTTTTACAATGAGGTTTGCTATACGGATTTTTTCCCCACTCAAATCAACCTCTCCTTCATACCAAACATCATTCCCACTTATTTGCATTCCAAACTTCTAACTCAACTATTATTGCCCTCATCTTTTTTGCATTTGCATACATTCTAAGTAGTTTATTTATAAAAGGAGTCACCCGTCCACCTATCCTCCCAAAAATATATCTTATCACCGTTTTCAATCTTCTAAAGAATGTTTTCATCAAACTAATGTCCTCTTACCTCCTTTCCACATATTTTCAGTAGTCTCTCCATCACCTTGATTCATACCTAGGTCTACCGTTTTCATTCAATTTTCTTCATATGTCATATTTTGACTCTAAAATCATTCCACATTCCTTGCTTAACCGTTCTTAGTCTCCATATTCACTTGGCTAAGAATGCAATATTGAATAGTCTAATAATCTTAATACTTAGTCCAACATGTTCTCTAAACTTACATAAATTTTCTCATTTTATCCAAACAATTTTTTTACCTTCTGCATTCCATCTTCACAAGAAATTTCTTTGTTATCTCCTAATCTCTTAACACACACGAGAGGTAGTGTTTTGAAAAAGAAAAATGAGTTTTGAAAAAGAAAAATGATAATACAAAGGAATAAGTATGAATACTAATTTAATTAAGCATACTTTATCAATCAAGGATTAGAATCTACCCTCCATCCGGTCATTTTTTTCTTGATCTTATTGACTAACTTTTAAGGTATAATCAAGATTTGTAACTAACATTGTGGATCTTAACAAAATAGTTATTAATTTTTTTTATTTCTATATTATAATATATATATATATATGATGTAATTAAATATTATGTAAAAATTAAAATAATAATAACTAATGTTATCTTAAATTTAAATAATGACAGTTAAACATACACTATATGGTTAGTTAGTCATTATGAAGTTGAAAAAAGTGCCATAAAGGATATAGTACTGGTACATTGGAGTTTCAATTAATCTCAAATAAATCAGGATTGAAATTGCTACGTTGACTATAAATAACTACAATGATGGAATGAATTTCCTTAAATTCATTGACAATTCGCAAGAGACACTACAAAAGTCATTCAATTACATATTAAATCTTATTTAATAAGAATAATGGATGAGTTATGTCAATTAAAGGTTAGTGACGCAACAAAGTTTGGACTTTAGACAATATGAGATAGTAACTATTAGCGGTGGATAACATTAGCTAATTAATACTTTCAGTTATGCGAACGCTATCACTTCGCTACATTATCAAAGCTATCAATAACTGCTAATTAGAACGTGTTAGAAAAAATGGGAGACATAGTTTTCAAGTTCAGGTTGGGGTACACTGTATTCATAATCAGAAATAGGAGGAAAACATGAACAGGAAAAAAAAAATAGACAACATAGTTATTAATTTCACTTTTAATTTTATTTTAGGTATAAGAATTATTGAATTTTTGTTTCACAATTTCTAATGATATTATTTAGATATCTCAAATATTAAAATGTGTGATTTTATCTCTTATATTTCAGTTGCGGCAATTGAATTTCCAATCATTGTAATCATATAACTTATTCTCTCTATCATTTGGAGGGTTTACATCGATTGATAGCAAATACGAAGGACTTAAAAAATCACATAGTTATATTATTTACAGAACGAAAATTACAATGAAGCAAAAGTTCAATAAAACGGTGTTAAAGAGATAAAAATCACAACACAGGTCAAATTATATAATCAGAATATGAAAAACGAAAAATAAAGTATTAGATACTTGAATATTAAAAGTGTATTTAATGAATAAAGTAGGTTATATGCATGTAGATATTTATTATAAATATTTGTATTGTTGAATTGCATGAGAAAATTAATTAGGGACAGAAATGGTTAGGGCAGTGGATGGTGGTACGTAGAGGGATAGCATTACTTTTGTAGCTAGTTAGTGTTTACATAATTTAAGCATCTCTAATGCTATTACATGTTGCTATATATTTTGTTGGTTAAAGGGCAATTATGTGGAAGAATTGAAGGGACCATGTTACTGTTTGGCTACCATTTGAAGCCAAACCAAGGGTAGGTCATAGGTAGAACCTTTGGGAACTCATGTGTCGCTTCAACAGTAACTGGTATCTGCATATATAAGGGGAATTTCATGCCAACTTCAACAAGTAATTTTCAGTTACCTTAGTTTGCAGGGCTGGGCTAGGGCTAGGAAGTAGGGTTAGGGCTATCACCCCACACACACATGCATTCACTCACAGAGATACGCAATTTATTGATTCTTAATCTCAAAAGAGCAACAGAAAACGACGCTTTCTATCTTTCCTCTCGTTACTATTTTGGATCTATATATATTTATTCAGATCAACACTGAGTCTAATTCTAATAGGGGTTACAATAAATATGATTCTAATAAGGGCTTATGTAAATTTCACTTATATTAAATATAGTGATCTAGATTGTGGTGAACGACTCATGTTGGACTGCTTCTTCGTGCAACTCTATGGTTTTATCTTACACTTCTTAGAATGAATAAAATTACCATTTTATCTTTAATGAAAAAAGTAAATATATCCTGCTGATTTTCTCCATTTTTTACGGTGCATTTCATCTTCTTTATCTTGTTAGTTGTACCCGTTTTTATCTTACAAACCTAAATTACCTTATAAAAATCAAAGCTAATTATTGGAAAAGAAAAAATAATGCAGGTAAACTATGATACAAGAAGTGAAAGCAAGTGGAACCACCATGTATATTTTGTTGCACTATTTCTTTATTTATTAGTGCTGATTTAAGAATTTGTTAAGATTTCGTAGTGGTGTAGTTCTCTTAAAGGTTTCAGAAAAAAAAATCGCACACATATTGATATTTACAATTTTTTTAATTTTCGTACATATATAAATATTTTAGATTATACAATTCAGATTATTAAAATTTATTCTAAATTATATAATCTGAACTTAAAAAATTATATTCTGGATTATATTTTCTTTAACAACAAAAAATAAATAAAACAGCAAGAAACATTTTAGGAATGTTCCAACTCTTTACTAACACACTCAATCTAAGAAAAAGTGTCTCAACTACCAAAACAAAAATCCAAACAAAAAGACACTTTACATAACATAACAGAAAACCAAGACTAGGGCATCTGGAAGAGAACAACCAAAAAACTAGAAAAATGACAAGACAAAATTAGACACAAATACATTCACTTACATAGTGGGAAAGGGGGGTCATCCAACATACTTCAAAGTTATTATGCCAAAGATTGAAGGCACATTACCAAGGATAAAATCCAATCCAGAAAAGAAAGGAAAGTTCTTTTCATCTTATACTTAACTCACAGTCAGTTCTTAAGTTAAGCTAAATTAAAGATTTCATCAGTATCTACGACCTCACCCTTAAATACCATTTTATTTCTATGACTCCATACGTCCGAGACAATAGCAACCCACAGGTCCTATGTAGAATACAATTCAAAAATTATATAGTGAATTATGCAATCAATAATTTAATACAATTTTTATATTTGAGATATCTAAAATCTATAATAATAACAATTGAGGGAACTGAAAAGGAAATTTTTATTACATGTCAATGTAAACAAAACTTGAAAAAAAAATTCAAAAACAAAGTTTGTCAAAAGAGATAAAAAAAAACACATGGCACATTTTACTTTTCAAAACTATATCTGCCATGTTACACTCATTATCTATCGTGTGCCCCTCTTCAACAAAAAAAAAATACATATTGTGTTTCCCTCTTATAACCTACACTACGTCTCATACCCAACATTTCTCTCATACTCAACAGTCTATCTCAAATTCTATTGCATCTCATCTCATATACTCTACATTGCGTTCATCTCTCATACTATACACTTCGTCTCATCTCTTATACCTACATTTCGTCTTTCTTACTTGCACCTTCTTTTTCCTTTTCAAAGTTTGCTAAAATGGTATACGATACCCAAACACAGGGCTTCTCTCACTCAACACTCAATTTTTTACTGTTTTGCCGAATAGTGTTAAACTACGTTTTAAAAAGGACTCTTGTCTCTCTGAATGTATAACACTTTCTACTTTGTAAAACCCTAAGACTATCTACGTCAATCATTGTTCTGGTTTTCAAAGACATGCATTGCATTTGATATTTAGGATGTTGTTTGACTTCAGCAGTCATCAAAAGAGGTAAGATTTGGACTTTGAGGAAGAGAAGATGTAAGAACTACACCACACATCCATTTAATTTTAAATTTCAAAACACATGTTTTCACATAGTATGATATTGTTTATGGATTACATGAGGACTACTATGTTGTTTATGGATTACATGAGGACTTGAGGACTTGAGATCAGTCTATACGACATAAATTATTACTACTTTGAAAAAAACAAATTCTTTTAAGAAAATTTTGAACTTTAAACATATTCATAAATTAAAGTTAGTCTATTCTAGGCAAAGAATTGAACTTTAAATTCAAAAAAATATTATCCTTTAAAGTGTTATGGGACGATTACGGTTTGAAAATTTTATTTCATTATGACATTATGAAATTTTGTACTATTTATATTTCTTTACTCATTATGTTATTTTTCTTCAATTTTAGCTATCGGAGTATTGTCACCACAATATGTCTAGATCGCAAATGCAAAAGCAAATCTACTCCATAAACAAAGTAAGTCCAAAAAAACGAAAATGAAATGTGATTGCAAGGTATCTAACTTTGGTTTGTGGCAGATTTAACCAAACAGAATTTTTTGTTTTGAATGGGATTGACTCTACGACAAAGAGATACTATCTGAATAACATATTTTACAGGACTTCAGATTCAATTATTTTTAATTTCTGTCCACTTTAGGAAACTATGAAATTTAAATTTGTATTCTTTATGATCTTCTTTCTCCGACTTAACTTTATATATTTTTGACAAAGTATTGAACTTTAAAAAATTCTTTATCGTCGTATTTTAAGTATTTCAGAATATTATAATATTTAATTTATCACTTTTAAATTTAATCATGTTTAAAAAATATTTTTTTGGGAGATATGTGTATATTTATTAAATTTTGTATTTGAATGTCATTTACTGTTTCAAATTTAAATTTTAAAAATTACATTTTTTATTGATAAAAAGTAAATTGAATAAAAATTGAGTATTTTAGGGTACTACATCTCTTATAAAAAAAGTGTTACCTTAAAAATATTAACACACTGAAACAAATTACCTTAAAAAACTGGAACTCTTATGGTAAGTCATAAGTCAAATTCTTCTTATCTACCTATCACTCTCCCAACCAGTATAGAATAAGAAAACCCAAAATCAAAGTGTAAGGATCACATTTGTTCAAATTATTAGTTTCTGTTAAATCTCTACCGTCCCCTAATTTATTTTAGAATGAAGATTTTATTTTAGAATGAAGATTTTATTTTAGAATGAAGATGATAGAAATACAATTATATATAAACCTGTCTTCTATTAGATATGTTCCATTAGACCTGTCTGTATAAGTATATATAATATTGTTAAAGTCTCTTTTTCATCTCTGACTTCCTAATGGCCTACAAAAGCTGAGAACAAATATCAGTCCAAACATACAAATATCAGTCCCAACATTTCATGCTAAAATATAAGTCAAATTATCCATAATATTTAAGCGAAGTTTATCTTACTCGTAATCAAACAAAATAAATGGAGGTCAGTGAGTAATAAAAACATAAACAGAATTATAATTATAATCTCACACATCTCAAAAAAAGTAAATAAAAACTTATTACCTTTTCTGAAAATCAATTTTTTTCTACAGCTTCCTCTTATATTTTCTTATCATTTCTTTTTCCTTATCTTCTCTTTAAATGTGAACTTAAATGTTTCGTTATACTATATCATGTCTTCTTCTGCATTACATACGTGTACATCCGACTATGAAGTTCGTTTTCTTTATTTACATATCTGAAGGTCTTATTTTGCTAAATATTTTTAAATGTTTTAATTTCAGTTTAGAGTTTTTGGGTTGTCAATTTGTTTTCCTATTACCTTGTTTATTATGTTATAATTTTACATATCTAAATGTTATATATTTTTCCTTTTGTATAATGTTTTTCTTTTTATGTAAACTCTTCTATTCTCTTTAAATGTCAAGTGAAATGTTTCTTTGTAATATCTCAAATATTACTTGTTTGCTTCGTAACTTTTTTGGATAAATACCTCTATGTTACTTTGATGGGTTTTTTTTTTTTAAATATGAGTTTAGATTTCTTTTAAATTTATGTTTTGATAATTTATTTTGTTTTTACATAGATATGTATGACATATTTGTATATTGTATATTGTTTTTTCATTCTTTTTAAGTCAATCTTACAATTGTTTATCATGTTTTTGATCAGTTTTTCTCTTAAAAACATTTTTAATTATTTTAAAATTTTCAATAGCTTTGGTTATATAGATTATGGCTTTGCCATTGATTTCTCTACGGAACTTGGTTCTTAGTGGCATCTAGCCGAGGATAAAGGTAATACATATGTTGTCACCTAGAACATGAATGCTCAGAGGAGGTTGGTCTGAACTCAGAACGTTTTATAACCTGAAAAGGGACCACTATATTTTGCCCGGTACGTAGGTTATTACTTTCTTACTACTGGATTCAAAAGAGGTAGTTATTTCTTGTACGATATAAATTGTTTTTTTCACTCAACAAATTTTTAATATATTAATAATACTTTTATTATTTTTATTTTAAAATTTATTTATTAAATATTTTTTCTTATTTATCATTATCATTGAGTTACAGATAACTGTCATCAAGAAAAAAATTATTAATTTCTTTCTTTTTTGATAAATATTAACAAACTTTCTTGATAAATAATAAAAAATAATCTTATAAATAAAAAATATCTATATTTTTTTCAACCAACATTAAATTAGTTATCACAAAATTAAATATTTAAAAATAATGTATTCAACTAACTTTTTTAAATTAATTATATTAAATTGTAAATATTTAATAGAATTTAACATATTTTTTAAATTTTTAAAATTAATCATATTAAGTTATAAATATTTTAATAGAATCTAGAGAAAAAGAAAAATTATTTAATATAAATTTGTATTGTAGAGAAAGTAACCGTTTTGAAAGGAAGTTGTACACCATTGTTAGTGGAAAAGTTTTATTTACATCTTTGTAAATGTGTACGTGTCACTAATATATACTATTGATTCATTTTTCGATCACATTAACGAGATACCAATGTCAAGCAAATCATTTTGGTGATATATTTGTCTTATTTTTTTGTTTAATATCATTTATATTTTAGTTTATATAATGGTTTTTAGTACCATAATTTTATTGTTTTATTGATTGAGAATAATATTTTTTTTTTAGGAAATGCCTTCAAAATTTGTGAAATATATTTGTAAAGGCAGATTCAATTATGTGGTTCATGCAAGGAAGTCAAGTGCAAATTCCTAACAAGAAATTGTCCAAAAAGTCAACTATGATTGGAAATAGATAAAATAAATTTATACTTTAAGATTTAGGATTTATGGTTATATATATATATATATAGAAACACAACATTGTGCATATATCAATTATAGTGTATCTGTGAAAAAAAATGTTGAAATAAAATTAACGCATGGTGTATCAATCATAACGCATGGTGTATGTTAACAAAGTCTATAACTCTTTTTTGGATTTTAAGTACAAGTTCAAAGTTAATATTCATTAATACCACAATTATTACATTTTTGCATAAACATTTGTAATACCACTTATTATATTTACAATTTATTTATTTTGAAAGTTTAATTAAATTTTTCTTATATGTTAAAAGCTTTTTTCTTTGCTAACAAATATTAAAAGCGCTGTCAAAAAATACTCTGGGTCGCAAGTAAAAACATTAGTAAAATCATAAATTTAACCACATTCCATAATTGGAAACTTTTAAAGGATGTTTGTAGTATTTTGGGATGTACGGTACAGGAGAAAAACATGGAGATGTAGGAATTAGTCAATTTTAAATCTCAACTCTTCGAAAAAAAATCAATCTCTATGATACTTCAAACAAAATTATTTTCCATATTTCACGGGAGATATTACTTCAAAATAAAAAGAAGTTACTAAAGTTTGACGTGAAAAACAAGAATTTTTATTTTAAATTAAACCTCCCTCGTATATTGCAAAGTTTTCTTTTTTTTAATGCGCCACCTAAATTATCTTCCTATTTTTGGAAATATACGCTGCACCTGCACATCATAGTTTTTTAATACGTGCCCTTATTAAAGTTGCACACTCTTCTTTTAAATTAGAAATTACTGAGTGTCTTAACTTTGTCAGAATTTTACGTACACAAATCAGTGAACCGGCAAAGTTTATAATTGGAAAAGTGTTTATATAAAGTTAAAGAAAAATATAATAAAAATTATATTCAAACATGTGAATGTCTCCTCTTACTTCGATTTTTACTCGTATATGAAAGCAAATTATGCTGAAGTTGAATAAATTTCCAAAAGAGATTTTGGAAGCTATCAAACACTAAAGCCAACACAACGAGGGATGAAGCCCAAGAAGCAAAGTGGTAGATTAATGGATCATATAAAGACTTGTCTTGGACAAATTCTTCCTCCACCCCCATACCCTCTTCCTGCACCCCCATATAATTTTTTTTCCACGACTGCCCTTCATGAAATTACATAAATACCCTCTCTTTCGTTTTTTGAAATTGTGAACCGGATGGGAGTGCATCCGGTTCTCATTTTAAAAAAAAAATACAAACCGGACGACTCCATCCGGTTCTCAACCCAGCAGATCGGAAAATCCTCAAATTCACCGTCGACAGCCCCCCAAATCCCAAATCAACTA